>Ga0315274_10000433_pt1 | contig 66099 bp, 65 predicted proteins | sample YL17G02_20_MG_FD_203700 | JGI IMG/M metagenome (GOLD analysis project Ga0315274, IMG submission 203700) | Sediment microbial communities from Yellowstone Lake, YNP, Wyoming, USA - YL17G02_20 | ecosystem: Environmental > Aquatic > Freshwater > Lake > Sediment | place: USA: Wyoming | collected...
GGAATAATTTGGATCTATTAGCAGATTTAAGTGGTTTTCGTGTAATTTCTCGAGAAATCCTTCATAATTACCATTGAAATCTTCCAATTTTTTCCAAAATGCTATAGCATCCGCTAGATTACCCCGTGATGTTTGAAGGTCAGAATATTGCAGATGTTGAAACTCATCGCAGCAAAGATCATTTTTGCATGCACCCTTGCAATAGTCGTGACCATGGTATGAGCCGATTTGAAAACGGTCTTGATAACAGCGCAAGGTCTCTCGCCGGGAGCTCGTTTTCTTGAGATCCGTTTGTTTCTCAGTTTATCCCAGATGCCAATGGGGTGATTCCGTACACCCCGTTTCATTGTTGCATCGAACCCGAGAGGTTTAACACCGAAATATCCCTTGTCCCGGTATACAACTTCACCTTCTTTTGAGAGATCAATCTGGCTGTCATGGAGTGATGCAGTTGATGTATCGAACCTTCGGATGAACTGGAATTCTTTGTCGATGAGTGAATGGAGTTTGTATCCAAATTCTGATTTGGTACCTTTCCTGGCCCACGTTCCATCACGGCTTCGCCGAGTCTTTGCTGTATCTCCCCTTGGCTTATCGGCTGGAGCATGGCCGGGATCGGAAGTGATGAACGATTCATCCTGAATAGTACACCGTTTTATCGAATATCCTTGTTCGTCCAATTGTCTCTTGAGTTCATCCCAGATGAGATGGATCTTTCCTTTATTCGTCAGGTTTTCCCGGAATACCCATATCGTCGACCGATCAGGTATTTTTTCCGGATATCCGAGAAAATGTCGAAATGATAACCGGTCGGTGGCAAGAAGTTCTACTTCATAATCTGACAACCCATGCCATCCGGCAAGGACGAGCATTTTTACCATCACGATCTCGTCATTGTGGGGTCTTCCCCCAATCTCTTTGTTATCGCGATACATATCGCTGAGTATCGGCCGGAATTTCTCCCATTCGATTAGATCCCGATCCTCACCTAATTTATTCCCTAAACCGGCGATTTTGGAATATTCTTGATGCAGAAAATAGTCCTAAAATCCAGCCATATTTTTTATTCGGTGTACTAAGATAAAAATCAAAGCCGGGTTTGTAGCTGTTCTCTCAGGTTAAATTTTGATCCTCTGGATTACAAAATGGGGGCATTCTTATCCGCGTGTGGAATTATCCTCATTATTACACTCATAATAAAACGGAAAGAAATTGATGAGTATGTTGCAAAACGATCAGAACCTGTTGCCAGTAGTAAAAGCAAGAAGAAAAAGAGACAATGATGGGTTTTCAAAAACACTTCCTATTAAACAATATATTGAGTTGAATTTTTTCCCTATTTGTATAAACTCTCTTATTTCTAAACAACCAAAGGCTATGTATGTCCAACCTCACCGTCGCAATCCTCGCCCCTCCTGACTATGCCAAAGATCTGGGAAAAAAAGGAACGACCAGCGATATTACTTTCTACAATCTGAAAAAAGGGGATGCAACGGTCACCTTCATTGAGCCGACACGGTATCCGGAAAAATTATCGTCGCTGTTTTATGCGGTGTCCATTGCGGATCGTGTGGTTCTGGTAGTTGATGAAATCAACGCTACTTTTGGTGAGTGCGTTCTGATGCTCCAGTGCGCAGGTAAATCCAATGGATATCTTATCCTCAAGAATTATATTTCAGCGGATCAGATTGCACCGCTCATCAAAGGCACTGTCCTTGAGCACTATAAGGTAATTGAGGAGGATATAGTCGGCCTTCGCGAGAACATGCTCGATATTTCCGTAAAACAGACAGCCCACCAGAAAGCTCATGATACCATGGGAAAAGGGATAGTTCCGGTTGATGCATATTTTAATGTGAAAGGAGTAGGGGTTGTCGCGCTCGGCTTCGTAGCACAAGGGATGATAAAAAAGCACGATATGCTCAGGATCCTTCCGACCGAAAAAACCGCCCAGATTCGCTCTATCCAGAAACATGATGACGATGCTGAGAATGCGATCAAAGGTGACAGGGTTGGGCTTGCCCTGAAAAATATTGAATCAGAAGACCTTGACCGTGGTTTGGTCCTCACAAATGATCCCGCAATAAAACATGCTACCACCATATCAGGAAAAGCGCAGCTTGTGAAATACTGGCCGGCTCCTCTGAAAGAAGGCATGGTGTTATGTGCCGGCCACTGGATGCAGTTCCTCCCCACCCGCCTGGAAAAAGTCATTGTGGATGGTGACTGGAGGATGCCCACACTTACCCTTACCCTGGAAAAAGCGCTGGTATATCCGCCCGGTGCACGTGTTATTCTCCATTATCTTGAAGGTGGCAAGCTTCGTGTGGTAGGGAGTCTCATAATCTCGTAATCATTTTTTTGATTTTCGCACTCGCTTTGATTCTCCTTTTTACCCCAAAAAATCTTCAGCGTTTCCTCCTGTTTCCTAATACCTTATGTAGTGGTAGGATTATCAGTACAATGATACTTATGGAGATCTTTGGATGGATTGTGCTGGGGGTAATTGCCCTTGTCATTGTAGGACTGATTATCTGGGCTGTTGGTATCTACAACCGTTTCTACAGCCTGAAAAATTCATCCGAGGCAACGCTCGGACAGATCCGTGTAGCCATGAAAAAACGGCTGGACATGATCGACCAGCTTCTTGGTGCAGTTAAAAGTTATGCGAAGTTTGAGAAAGAAACCTTCGAACGTGTTACCGCAATGCGGGCAAGCGTTGCAAATGCCTCACCCGGTGATCTGAATAAGGTTGAAGCCGAATCCCGCTCGATCTTCGGACGCCTGTTAGCGGTTGCAGAGAATTATCCTGATCTGAAGACCAATACAACGGTTATGAGTCTCATGGATGCTGTGAAGGGAATTGAAGAAGAAATTGCCCGGCAGCGCTATACCTACAACAACATCTCACAGGAGTTTAACACGTTGATGGATACCATCCCCTCAAATATCATCGGCCGACTAATTGGGCTCATCAAGCTTGAGTACCTGCAATTTGAAGAAGCGATCAAAACTCCCCCGAAGATTGAGTTCTAGTGGGTTATAGCCGTGAGTGAAACACAACAACTGGCGGTACTTGTTATCGCGACTCTGGTACTCGGTATAATCGGGCTGGGTCTCGTCACGGTGATTCCTCCACTCTTCGAAGGCAACCTTGTGGTGGACTCGTATGACGCAGTCCTGTACGAAAACGGGACCCTGACCGAGCAATATACCTATGATGTCAGGATCTCTGGTGAGTATCGCATGCTCTTTCGTTTTTGGGAAGCACCTGTCACGTTTAGTACAGGTTCAAGACCCTCAGTGCAATTTGTTTCAGCCACCGTTCCATCCGGTACTATCGGCTATGCGAAAGATGAGGTGGGAAATGTAAATGTCATCGGTGTTGCGGAAGATAGTTCTCTAAAACCAACCATCAGTAATCTTGCCGAAACAAATGAAGTCGGAATTTACAAACCCGATTATTTCAATGAGGGAAAATATACAGTCGCCTATACATACATCCTTCGCCCTCCCATCGAATACGACTCCACTACGTCGCATCTTAACCTGAAATTTGCAGGAGCGAGTCACATTCCTTACCGGGCCATCAAAATCACCGTACCCGCAGGCAGCGTTCAACAGGTGTTTGCCTACCCCCCTTCGATGAGTGCAGTAAAATCAGGCGATACTTATGTCATCACGGGAAGTGCAGCGGAAAATGAAAATGTTGCCGTCGAGATCCTGGCGGGGCCTTCTGGATTTGGTCAGGTTCCTGGATACAGGACTGAAGTTGCAGATCTCGCGGGAAAGACCAGTTCGGCTGCCTTCTGGTACAATCTTACGTATTATGTGGCGTATTTCCTGAACTATTGTGCAAAAATTGCGGTAATATTAATCCCGTTCCTCCTCCTCTCTATTTACTACCGGTACGGCAGGGAGAAGGTATTCACGGTTCCCGCGTATCTGAGTACAATCCCGAATCCTGCGCTTAAACCCTGGCAGGTGAACCTGCTGTTCAAAGGTGATGCGCAGGATTTCAGTGAGGATGGCTATTACGCCACACTGCTCGATCTCCATCGGAAAAAGATCATCTCTATCACTGAAAAAGGAGAAGGAAAGGGAATTGAAATCAGGATGCTCTCCCGTGCGACAACCGATCCCTACGAGCAGCGCGTGCTCGGATTTATCGACCTTGTAGCAGAAAACGGCGTGTTTGATACTGCCGGAATCGAGGCACTTGCCATCCGTGCTCAGACAAACATCAGTGCAGAAGAAAAAGCGTTGAAGTACCAGCGCACGCTTACTGATGTAACTCATAGGGTGGATACGTCTCTTGTCACTCAGTATATAGTTGACGGGCGAGATCACCTCGTGCCCCTCTTGCTGACAGGTATTGTACTGCTTGCAGTGACCCTGATCCTTGCCTTTGTTACCCCAATGCAGTCATACATTTTCATCCCTGCTGTCGTGCTCTGGGGGGTAGTTGTGGTGCAGGCAATACTTTCTATCGCTGCACCCTCCACGCTTTTTGGGCATTGGAAAGATAACCGGTATAAAGAAAAACTTGAGTGGAATGCCTTCACCCGCTTCCTTTCTGATATGGCAATGATTCAGAAGTATGCGCCGGAAGATATGTCGATGTGGGGTGAATGGCTGGTGTATGGAACCTCACTAGGTGTAGGGGACAACGTGGAGCGTGCAATGAAAACACTCAACATCCGTGTAGCAGATACAGGTGTCCCCATTGGTGTTATGAGAATGAACGCAGCATTCGTTCCCCTTATGCACTTCAGCCCGCCAAGTCACGGAAAATCGGGGGGTTCTGGTGGTTTTGGTGGCGGAGGATTTGGGGGAGGCGGAGGATTTGGAGGCGGTGGTGCCGGGGGGAGATGAGGTTTGAACCCTGCAAATTCCAGGTACGTGTGATCATGAACCAATTATCATTCCCTGACGTTTGGCAATAATTTAAAAGCCATTTTGGCCGTAATCATATAAGATATAAATCCGCACAAACCATATGAATACCAAAAAGGGAATCTGATTATATGCAATATACGGAAGGTCAGCTCGGCAGGGTCTTTGTCGTGAGGATCGATGACGGCGAAGATATGCTTGTCTCGCTGCGCCAGTTCATCCTCGACAAAGGAATCCAGGCAGGCTCGGTCCTCTTCCTTGGCGCCCTGATGAACGGGAGGATGGTGACCGGACCAGAAGAGCCGGTAATTCCCCCGGTCCCTCATTTTGTTATGTTTGAGGGGGGTTGGGAAGTCTTTGGTGTAGGAACTATTTATCCGGGTGAAGGCGGCCCGCATATCCATTATCATGCCTCGGTAGGTCGTTCCGGGCATTCCCTCACTGGTTGTCTGAGGGAAAAAGCCATGACGTATCTTATTATTGAAGCGGTTATTTTGGAATTTACCGGTCTTTCAGCTCGGCGGGAATTTGATAAAAAAATGCAGGTTCATCTTCCGGTACTGGGAACAGGAGAAAATACGGTCTCCTCGGATAAAATCGAACCAGGAGAACCAACGAAAAAAAAGGAAGAATCTCCCCGTGACGAGAAAAATGATCAGGGTGATGATCTGCCGGAAGAACTTGCAGAAATCATCCGCGACCTGACGGGTCGCCTCTCATCATGACAGTTCTTTTTGGTTCTCAGAATATACACCAACCTCTTTTCTCTCCCATATGACACACCAACCCAGGTTTCTTCCCCTGTCCGGCAATGAGGGAGATAAGCTTGGCATCCGGCAATTTGATATCATACTGGTCACCGGGGATGCATATGTTGATCATCCCTCTTTTGGTACTGCTCTGATTGGCAGGGTTTTGTGGGATGCCGGCTTTACGGTTGGAATCATCGCCCGGCCCGACTGGACAACTTCTGTTGATTTCACTGAGTTGGGCAAACCGCGACTGTTCTTCGGTATATCTTCGGGAAATGTTGACTCCCTTGTGAATAATTTCACTCCTAATCTAAAACGGCGGAGTGATGATGTCTATTCTCCGGGAGAGATCCCCGGACGACCTGATCGGGCAACCATTGTTTACACCAACCGGGTGCACGAACTGTTTCCGGACACTCCGATTGTCCTCGGGGGTATTGAGGCAAGTCTCCGGAGGTTTGCCCATTATGATTACTGGCAGGATCGCGTCCGGCAGGCAATCCTTGCTGACGCTCCGGCAGATCTTCTTGTTTTCGGCATGGGAGAGAGACAGGTGGTGGAGATTGCCCGGCGGCTTGCTTCCGGTGAAACCGTTGCATCTCTACGGTATGTCCGGGGAACAGCGTTCAGGATGGAAAAAGCAGAGTGGCGCAGCAAACGACCGGAAGGGATCATCGAACTCCCCGGGTTCACTGAAGTTGCACAGGATAAAACGTCATACGCCCGTGCGTTTGCAATGCATTATCGCGAACAGGATCCCGTTCGGGGAAGGACAATAGCGCAACCGCACCCGAAGACTGTTGTTGTCCAGAATCCTCCAGCTCTGCCATTGTCGACCGAAGAGCTCGACCACATCTATGATCTGCCTTTCTCCCGTCGTGCACACCCCTCATATACCCAACGGGTTCCTGCACTTGAACCAGTGCAGTTCTCTATTACGAGTCATCGGGGGTGTTTCGGTGCCTGCTCGTTCTGCGCCCTGACCCATCACCAGGGCAGGATCATCCAGAGCCGGAGCAGTGCATCGATCATCCGTGAAGTAACCCGAATGACCAGGATGCCGGAATTTAAAGGTATCGTGCAGGATGTAGGGGGTCCGACAGCGAACATGTACTGCCTCTCCTGTGATCTCTGGGAAAAATATGGAGCTTGCCGGGATAAACACTGCAGCCCTTCATGCAAAAATCTGACCACGAGTCACCGCCACCAGACAGAACTCCTTAAAAAACTCCGCGAAATTCCGGGTGTAAAAAAAGTCTTTATCCGTTCCGGCATTCGTTATGATCTTGCGCTTGCGGATGATTCCGGCTATCTGGAAATGATCTGTGATCATCATGTTTCCGGACATCTCAAGGTTGCACCGGAACATGTGATAAAAAACGTCACTGACGCTATGAACAAACCTGATCGTGAAGTTTTTGATCAGTTCTGCGAACGGTTTGAAACATTGCAGCAAGGCAAAAAGAAACGGCAATACATGCTCCCGTACTTCATGTCAGGACATCCCGGCTGTTCAATCAATGATATGGTCGAGCTGGCTGTCTATATCCGTGACCACCAGCTCTACACCGAGCAGGTTCAGGACTTCACACCGACACCGATGAGTGTTTCGACTTGTATGTACTATACCGGCCTCAATCCCTTCACGCTGGAGCCGGTTCACGTACCGAAGGGGAATGAAAAGAAGATTCAGCGTGCACTGATGCAGTATCATGATCCTGACAACAGGAGATTAGTTATTGAAGGACTCAACGCTGCGGGAAGAACCGATCTCATCGGTAACGGAAGGCAGTTCCTGGTACCTGCCACTGACCGGGGGATTTATAAATACGCATTAAAACACAGCAGAAATAAAAAAATAATGTGATGCACCCGCTTTTTGCCGTGAACACACCCTGCTCTAACGAATAGCAAAATATTGATTATAATGTAATATCCTGTTTTACGGGTGCTTTTGCCATGATCTGTACAGGAATCTGGTTGGCAGCAAAATGAACACTGAGAATCATTCAACGCGATCTCAAAGTGTCTTGCAGCAGTCAGTTAAGAGTCGATGAAATTTTTTTTAAAAGTTATTTCCTTCCATATTCATCGTCGAATCTTAAAATATCATCCTCTTCAAGGTATTCTCCAAGTTGGACCTCTATGACCTCAAGCGGTATAATGCCCGGATTTTTTAAACGATGCTTCATGCCGCTGCGGACAAACGTGCTTTCACCTTGCCTGAGTAACCGGGTCTCTCCGTTCAGTTCGACTTCCGCAGTCCCGCTTACCACAACCCAATGTTCACTCCGGTGATGGTGCAGCTGAAGGGAGAGTTTCTGGCCAGGTTTGACACTAACGCGTTTGATTTTATAGATTTCCGTTTCTTCAAGAACCGTGTAAGATCCCCACGGGCGGTGCACCTGCCGGTGGAATTTGGTAACCGGATCACCGCGCTCATTATACCTGTTGACAAGCTGTTTTACCTGCTCCGTATGCCCGGTGTCGCAAATAAGGAGTGCATCGGATGTGTCAACAACAATGAGGTCATGAACACCAATGAGACCTACATGTTTTCCCGGTGCCTGCACAAAATTATTTCTCGATGAAAAATACTCCGCGTTACCAACATTACCCTCACTATCATGCAGCTCGATGTCGTACAGGGCTTTGAATGTACCCAGATCACTCCACTCGGTTTCAAGAGTCACAACAGCAACCCTTTTTGAGTGTTCCAGCAGCCCGTAATCGATGGAGATTGATTCAAGCTTTCTGTAATCAGCAACGTGTCCCTCGGAGAATGCATTGAACAGATCCGGACGATATTTTTTCAGTTCCTGAAAAAAAGAGTCAGTAGAGAGAAGAAAAATTCCGCTGTTCCAGAGATATCCTTTCTTGACATATTCTTTTGCTGTATTTTCATCAGGTTTCTCTTTGAATTCGTCAACAACAGACCCCAGGGAAAGCGGTTTTCCCGGTTTGATATACCCATAGCCTGTGTGAGGGGAGGTTGGTTTGATACCGAATGTGACGAGGTTTTTTCTGGACAGTGGTTCTGCAGCGCGAATCTGATCGAGTGCGGAATCCCCCAGAATGTGATCACTGGGGAATACAACCACGGTGGCAGAGGAAGAAATACTCCGGATTCTCTGCATAGCCCATGCGATGGCAGGCAACGTGTTTTTCCCTTCCGGTTCTGCAAGAAGATTATCATCAGAAATGGTATATCCAATCTCCTCAATCTGGTTACGGGCGAGATACTGGTGGATTTCGTTGGTCACCACAAATATCCCTTCGGGATCTGTTAGCCGGGCTGCCCGTTCGTACGTCTTCTGAAAAAGCGAATGACCGTCCAGCGGGATAAACTGCTTGGGATAATACTCCCGGGAGAGTGGCCAGAGTCTCGTCCCGACTCCACCGGCAAGAATGATGGATTTCATGATGTATCCGTATTCCTGAACAGGTTTTTAATGCCCCCACCGTTCAGAAATCTATCACATAATTCTGTCAGGAGTCACTATTTAGAGGATTCGATCCCGCACATTATGGTAAATTGGACACTGTATGATTAAAAAGTTGAGTGAATAAACTGCACGTTTGAAGGAATTATTATCTCTTTTTTGATAACACCGTTTTTCGTCTGGATTTTACATTGCTCACTCCTTTTGTCTCACAAGGTGTGCACCGTTCCATCTTCTCGTCGAAGATACGGTAGGAGTTCGCGAGCACCGATGAGTTGGAGATCATGCCGGCAAGCAGTATCACTTCAAGGATCTCTTCCCTGCTCGCACCCATTTTGAGTGCAGCCTGCATGTGATATCCTGTGCAGTGTGGACATTTGAGTGCCGCTCCCACGGCAAGGCTGATGAGTTCCACATATTTTGGATCGAGCGGACTGGTCTGGGCTACGGTCCCCTTGTAGAGCAGGTGGGAGATGAGTACTTCGGGGCGCTCGCCCATCCGCCTAAAGACCAGCGGCACTTTCCCGTATTCCACCTCGATAACCTTCAGCCACTCATCCGCAGTGACATCAGCGCCCTGCTTTACGATGAGCGCGAGTTTCTCCTCGAACTGGTCCTTTGTTGATTGTGCTGATACCTTTTTTTCCATCATACCACCGTATTCGTTTCTGAGAAGGGCAGGATTTTAATAAGGATATAGTCCCGCATCCGCGAGGGAACAACTTCTGATATATCTCCGAGTGTGATCCCGTCCTCGATCTCAATTTTCCTCAGGTCACCGGCGAACATATCATAGGGAAGCTTAACCCGAAGCCCGGCCATCTGCACCGTGAGAGGAGTTGGTGAGGTGACACCATGGATGGCGGGCACCTTTTCTTTAATCAAACCCATAAGTCTCGCAGGAGAAACGGAGAGGGGATCTTTCTGGATTTCTTCACGCTTTTTTTCAAGTACCCGTGTGATCTCGGCAATGATCTCATCGAGCTTCTCAATTTCATCGGCCTCTTTTGTCCTGCGCATGAACCTGCCTACATTACCGACATATCCGTCCACCGGTGGATCAATAATCTTTTTGAGGGTCTCTTTACCAGGGCCCCCGCAGAGCACGATAGGTACCTCAATACCTCTTCTGAGAGTGGGCATTTTGTATTCAATACAGGTTTCAAAATTACCCATAAGATATACTGCAATATCGTGTTCGTTGATGACATCCCGTTCCTCATCATTTAGGCCGGCGATCCTTTTTCCCGGGCCGCGTGCGAGACTGACCATATTGCTCTTGGCCCCGATCCGCCGCACATATTCCGCGATATCGCAGGAGGGGTGGGGCAGGTGGTGGATCTCAAGGCTCATACTGACAATCGCAATCTCTGTGCCGACGAGAGGAGTATCGGTCACTTCCCCGAAAAGCGGTTTTGCTATCTGGCGGATAAGGTCAATATCCTCACGGGGAACAAAGCACTGGAGCACGACCTCCGCAGCGATTACGTGTTTTTGGATAATATACCCGCCAAGATCCTCAATGAGATCGGTGACAATGTCATGCTGGTAGATACCTCCCTTGTAGGTGATCGGGACAAGGGTCATGGTACTTCACCCATAAGCGCAAATTTTTCCCGGACAATCTCATCGACATTCTCTCCAAGGGTGTTTTCACTCGCCACAAACGAGAATTTTTCTTTGCTGAATTTCTCGCTTCGCAGGCGGAATCCTTCCGGTGCAATACACCGGAACGCATAGATGAGATCCTTGTAGAGCGACTCGCTCGGATCGGCAACAACAATCTCTTCGATCTCTTTTAGTTCTGCCTTGACATCATACAGGATCACAGTGAAACGGTCCGGCTGTTCCACATGGTCTTTGCCGAATTTCTGCCAAAAAATCTTGAGCATGGGTGCAAGGTACGTTTCATCTGAAATAACGAGGGTGATCTTGCCTTCCAGAGGATTTACATTGGCAAAATCCCCTACACGGACGCGTGTGGTGATCTTTTTCAGTATACCCACTGCAACAAAGATCGGCAACTTTGGATCGATATAGATATGAAGCTTTTGGATAACTCTCAGGAGGTTGTGGTCCAGCAGGACGTCGTTTGTGATCTGCCTGTAGTACTCAGCGCCCAACGGCTCGGGGCATTCCGCTTCAAAGTACTCAATGGCAAGCATCTAATCGTCCTTTATAAATCCTGATACAAGCAGCGCCGACCCCACAGCACCAATATACTGTGAATAGGGCGGTACGACTATCTTTGTCTGGAGCAGTTCACCCATTGCAAACACAAGCCCCTCAATGAGTGACGTGCCCCCGACCATGATCACCGGCTCCTTGATATCAATTTCCTGCAGCTGCTGTTCAAAAACCTGTTCGGCTACACTGTGACACGCAGCGGCAGCCACATCCTCGCGGGTACTGCCCGCTGCGAGTGCGTTGACCAGGCTCTGCGTCCCGAAAACGATACAGTAACTGTTCATAGGCACACGCCCGCCGATTCCTTTCATGGAAAGCGGGCCGAGCTCGGTGATATCGACGCCGAGCCGCTTTGCCGTCATCTCAAGGAACCTGCCACTTGCCCCTGCGCAGATACCTCCCATCGTGAACACGCCCGGGATGCCATCCATCACCCCGATCGCCTTGTTGTCCATCCCGCCTATGTCAATAACGGTTGCGGGTCCATGCTGCCGGTTGGCAAGATATACAGCCCCCTTCGAGTTTACCGTCAGTTCTTCCTGGATGAGGTCAGCATGGATCTCTTTCCCCACAAGGAAACGGCCGTACCCCGTAGTTCCGACAGCCTGCACATCGTCTCTGGTGATCCCCGCTTCCTGAAAGGCATGGGCAATCACATCCTGCGCACTTTTTATGACCTCGATTGTGGGTTGCCAACCCGTGCCGATAATCTTGTTGTCCTTCATCACGACCGCTTTTGTAGTTGCGGAACCCGAGTCAAGTCCCAGTGTTATGCCCTGCTGGGTTTCACGGGCGAGCAGTGCGCGACGCCGGGCAATGGTTGTAAGCGCCTCCATACGGGTGAGGAGCGTTCCTGAAGTAGTGCGTTCAGTAAATGAGTAGCTGACTACCGGCAGTTTTGAATGCTCATTGATGTACCGCCGGAGTTCGTTTCGAACGATTGCAGCCTCTGCGCACCGGAAACAGGTGGCGATGAAGACCGCGTCTGCCTCCACCCGCCCCTCCACGAGTGCCATAGCCCTGGCAATGGCGAGTTTTAAGTCCGGGCTCTTCACATCCAGCCCGAACATATCAAAATCGCGGCGTATGTCCTTAAGGGCGACATCCGGGTAAAAAATCTCGCCGCCTACTTCTCGTGCCGCGGCATCGATCTCGTGCTGGATACCAGAATATTCCGGCCCACAGGAGAGTTGTGCAATGCGTACAGGGGGTGTCATTTCGAAGCTCCCAGCTCTGTGAGGAAGCGTTTGATGGCAGCAACGAATTTCACGCCGTCCTCCTCGTTCTTCGGGTAGCACAGCTCGAGCTTTGGGATCTCTTTCTGATGAATGAGGAACTTAATCAGCTCATTGGTGCGGGCACATCCCATGCACCCGAACGCGAGGTCTGCATCGTTGATGATGATCGCCGCTTCACACTCCCCGATCATCGGCCCGTAGAGTGACATGCGGCCCCGAACACCGGAAGGCACCTCGACCGCAGCCCACTTCAGTCCTTTTTTGGGCTCCTCCGGTGTAATCTGGAGTGGTGCGGATTCGAGTCCTGCAGTCTGGATGCGTTCGCGGATAGCGACGGCAGAACTGAGTGGGGTGTGCCCGTAGCGCGCCACCATGTCAGAGAGGATCAGGCTCGTTGAAGGGTAGATGAATACTTTTACCATGTCAGGACTCCTGTGCGTCGATCAGTTTCTTGAGTTTATAGATGTCAAGTAGTGGGTGCTTCAGCGGATTTTCCGGGGGTGGAATTGTCTTCTCATCGCGTTTTTTGAGTTCTTCAAGCCCGTGCGAGACATAGGGGATGATGGTCATCTCGTACTCCATACCATTGTATCCGGGCCGTGCACCGCCGAGATTCGCCCGACAGCGGCGGGAATCGCCGGGAGGGAACCCACGGTCTTTTACAAAGATATGATCGGGATCGATCTTCCGCAGTTCCGCAATAACGCGGTCGACCTCTTCCTCTTTACCATTAATGACAATCCCAAAACAGGTCTCCTTGATCATTGCTCCCTGCGAGATCTCATAGGCACGCAGTGCAAGATCAGCCGGAGTAACGTCAAACGACTCCACCACCACATACTTAGTTACGGTACCTATATGTGTCGGAGTATATTCGGTCACCGCTTTACCACCCTGATATACACATTCTCCTTCTCCTTTACTTTTTTCAGTTTTTCCGTATCGATAACACGCCCAAGAATATTGGTACCTTCAAATGGTTCGGATGTGGGACCGAACTCTTTATTTGCCGACAGGCGCACACCCACAAATCCGGAACCCTTGCGGGAATCATTCGTGATTGCAAGTGCGGCTGCAGGAACCTCCCCCGTGGGTATATTCTCAGGATTGATCTTTGTCCCTGACGGGATGGTTGACCTGAACAGAACTACGTCATCGAATTTAAAAAAGACCGGTATCATCCCGGCATCGTGTTGCTTAAGTCCTGTAATACGGCGGAATATATCGCAGCTGACAGGTGCTTTTTCGTCATCCAGCTCAATATCTATTACTTTTTCCAGAGGGGCTGTCGTTACCGTAACCATCCGCTCTTTGAGGACATCCAGGGTATTACCCGGATCCTGCGAAACAACAATCCTCTCACCCTCTTCTTTATCAAGGTTCAGTGAAATTTTCTCTGCTGCGGCGATCTCCTTTGCCTTAGTGAGGGGGAGTCCGAGAAGGTCAATCCGTTGTGGAAGAACACTGATGGCAAGGATCTCCTGCTCTTTAGCAAGTTTTACCAGTTCAATGCCATGAACAACCTGACCAACTACGTCGTGAACGAGACTGCTGGGGACATCATCCCGGTAAATATAGATACCTCCTTCCAGTTGCCCCGTGGTTCGCACGGTAACTGTCCCCTCCCTGCGTGGGCGCCGGAATTCTGGTTCGATATCTTCAGTACCAGCGAGGCGGGAATCAAGGATATGGGTGCTTGTAACCCGGCTGACAGAAAATTTTCCAGACCGGAGTGCAAGAAGCAGGTGTTCGACACTACCGGAGGCTTCCGTCGTGATCCGTTCTGGGGTATATCCCTGGGCGATTACGTTTACCCGGGTCACGATCTGCATCCCGTCTTCAATACCAAGGCTCATATCGGTTGTGGTGAAGGAACGGCTTGTGTCTGCCCAGCTGATGACCGGCTCGATTTTCGTTATACGGTCCCCTGTTGTCCAGCGGTCGAGTACCCCCCTGCCGCTTACAACTTTTGCAAAGACCCCGCCGCTTTCATCAGCCCCATGATCTGCAGAATGGCGGGTTTTGGAGAAAATCAGGTAGGACCGCGCCGGCTCATAACCCCCACAGCCGAGAATCACCTCACCTCGTTCGTAGAGGTGGGGTTTACGCAGCGGGTGGATCGGAGAGGGAAAAGGCCCGAATGCCGTCGCGTAACGATCACCCCAGTGAAGGGTGAGTTTTTGCACAATTTCAGGAGATTTGAGGAAATTATCGTTCCCCCCAACAATCTCGATCGCGACTTCCCCTGCGGTGGTGCTGATTGCAAGAGTGCCTGTCTTTGCCTGTTCCTGAGTTGACGGGCGAATAATTGCTACACTACATCCGGGTGGATGGTGGGAAATGATAGAACCGAGAGTGCTCCCGTCACTGACCTCCATCCTCTCTCCATCGAGGTGGATGGTAATCATTCCACTCCTCATGCGGCAGGTTGACTCATAAGCTTACGCTCTTCTTCAGTAAGGATTGCGAGCACTTCTGCTGTCTCACCAATTTGCACGATCTTGCCGCCACGCATAAGTGCCAGACGGTCACAGACATCCCGTACAAACTCCATATCATGCGAAACGACGATAAAGGTCTCCTCCATCTCTTCGCGGGAGTGCATGATTGAATGTTTCACATCGATCTTTGTGATGGGATCCATTGTGCCGGTCGGTTCATCAAGTATCACAATCCGGGGCTCACGGATGAGGACCTGGGCGAGTGCCACACGGTGCCGTTCCCCTTCGGAAAGTTGCCCCGGCATCCGTTCGAGAATCTCCTTGCTCTTTTCATCAGAGAACCCCGCCATCCTGAGCGTTACGAGTGCCTTTCGCATAGCGAGCTCTTTTGGGAATTCCAGCCCGATCGCATCGGTAAGGTTGTCAAGGACGTTGCGATGGGGAAAAAGGTCATATTCCTGGTGCAGGAGTCCGATATATCCCGTTGCCCTCCCGCGCTGCTCAATCCCAGGTTTGGTCATGTCGACCCATTCTTCGCCAATCCGGATATTCATCTCCCCGCTGGTTGGTTCGATGAGACCGGCAATAATCCCCGAGAGGGTAGTCTTTCCCGCGCCGCTCTTTCCGATGATCCCGAAGATCTCTTTGGTATAAACCTCAAAGGTGACCCCGTTTACTGCCCTCACGACACCGCGATCAACAGAAATGTAGCGTTTGAACAGGTCGCGTGCAACAACTACCTTCTCCCCCAACTCGGTATCTTCAAATTTTTCAGTGTCATCATACCCTTTCATGAATTCCGCGATGACTTCCCTGGGGGTTCCTATTTTTGCAATCCCGCCGTCCACCAGGAGGATTGCACGATGTGCTACATCTTCAATAACCTGAGAGAAGTGGGAGGTGACAACCATTCCCATATTGTTTGTCTTGGCCGCGTCTTTAAGATTTGAATGAACTATTCGCGCAGTGCCAGGATCGAGGGTGCCGGTCGGCTCATCAGCAAAGAGCATGAAAGGTTCCTTTGCAAGCTGACGTGCGAGGACAACTCGCTGTTTCTCCCCTCCTGACAGATCACGCGCAATATGCATCATCCTGTGGGAAAGTCTTACCTGATCGATAAGGTCAGCGGCACGGTTGATGGCCTTCTCCTGAGGGTAATCAATATCATCGAGAGCATGGAGCACATTTTCGATGACCCGGTCATCACCGTACAATGCAAAGGTACGCTGGAACATGATTGCGGTACGCCGCATCAGCCGGCGTTTCAGTGTCTCATCTCCCTCGCTCCAGAGATCTACGTCGAGTGCATAGAGTGTGCCCCCGCAATGAGGGCAGGGTTTCCCCGCGGAACTCCCGACATCCATGTAATCGCATCCGTTACACGTTGCTACATGGTATATTATCTTCCCGCTTGTCGGGGGCTGTTCCACACCCCGTATGAGGTGCATGAGCACCGTCTTACCTGCGCCACTCCTGCCAATAATCCCCAGGATCTCCCCTTCGGCAATCTCAAAAGAAATGTTCTTGAGTACCCCCGTGCTATCAAAATCCATGCAGAGGTTGTCGACCGTGATCAGTGGAGCCTTCATAGTACCCTTATACCTAATGTGATACTTGTGACATATTACCTTTTATATGATGCATCACAGTCGTCACGATCGAAACGTCCTGTCGATGTGAGCAGCTTCTGCACGATGGTAACAACTTCACTCACGTTTTTTACCACATAATCAGCTTCCTTGTAGAGTTCTTCCGGCCGGTCTGCGGCCTGCTGGATAGTAAGTATTGAAATATCGGCATTCTGCATGGCACATAAATCATTGATCCCATCACCAACCATCAGCACCTTGTCGTATTCCTGCCGCAGATCGTTGACTATCTGTGCTTTTACGGTGGGTGTCGCCACCCCGTACACCCTGTCGCGGGGAATACCAAGATGGTCTGCCATTTTTTCCAGTTTTGTTACCCGGTCACCGGATGCGATGAAGGTCGGCACCCCCATGCGGTGGAGGGCGGTGATCGCCTCTTTTGCACCGTCAAACGGCCAGCCACCGGCAGTTATGGCAAATTCAATACACTTGTCTGCCATGTTGACAATCGCACCACTGTTCAAAGTTACGATCGATTCCGCTTTACAGACCGTCCAGACATTCCGGATGCATTCCTGAAGGTCACTCACCCGGACCCGGTGGTCGGTATAGAGCACATCCCCGATTTCTTCTGCAGTAACAATTTTTCTGGTACAGCTGACACCGAATCCGACGTTATGTTCTACGAGGTAGGCAGAAAGCAGCATCTCACCCGGTGTTTTTATGATATCCTTTGAGTGGACAGGCAAAACAACGAGTACGCGATCAGGGGAACTAAACGTAAGTGTCGTAGTTTCTATACCGGGCAGAAGTTTTTTGTTGCAAATATCCTTTGCAACCCGGTACGTGTTCAGGAGCGTTCCAGCACTGTCAAAGACAACCGCTAACGACATGGTGATACCCGGTGATAAACTCTATGTACTTTTCTGAACATTGAATCAATGAAGATGATGTTCGTAACTGAAACCGCAGAGAAGATAAAGAGCATGGAGATCCGGGGTGCCGGGAGAATTGCGCGTGAGGCTGCTGAAGCACTCCGGCGTCATGCGACAGAAATCCGGGCTGGCGATCTTGTGTCTTTCCGGCGGGAAATGGATAGTGCTGCACAGACCCTTGTCGCCACCCGCCCGACCGCGGTCTCCCTGCCAAATGCCGTACACATTGTTATGTCGGGCCTTGATCAGGCACTAACACTTGAGGAAGCGCAAAATGGTGTGATCCTTCGTGCAGAGCAGTTCATACACTCGTCCCAGCACGCCGTGGAAAAGATCGCGCAGTTCGGCGCACGCCATATACGCGATGGGGATACCATCCTCACGCATTGTAATTCTGAAGCCGCGCTCGGTTGCATTATTGAAGCGCACCGGAGCGGCAAAGAGATCGAAGTCTTTGCAACCGAAGTGCGCCCGCGAAACCAGGGGCTTGTTACAATCAGGACACTCAATGATGCCGGTATTAAAACCAACTTCATTGTTGACTCGGCTGTGCGATCGTTCATCCATGAAGTTGATCTTGTTATCGTAGGAGCCGATGCTGTCACGGTGAATGGCGCAGTGGTGAACAAAATCGGCACATCGCAGGTTGCCCATACCGCTCATGAGGCGCGGGTGAATGTTCTTGTTGCAGCGGAGACCTACAAGTTTGCGCCGCGGACTATTATTGGGGAGCTCATCACGATAGAGGAGCGAGCTGGTAACGAGATTCTGGCAGATGGGATCGCCCGTACACTTCCGCATGTTACGGTGCGTAATCCCGCATTTGATGTGACTCCTGCGGAGTACATCGATCTTATCGTAACGGAGGCTGGTGCCATTCCGCCACAAATGGCCTATATTATCATCAGGGAGTATCTTGGATGGGGTCTTGAAGAATTCCATAAAACCTTTGAGATTAATACCAGAAACGAGGAATGAGTATATGAAAGTTGCTTCAGACAATGGGGGCAGGACCTGAGGGAGATACGCATGGAAATACCATTTACCAAACTTCATGGAAACGGCAATGATTTTGTTTTGATCGACGAGCACGAGAAAATCGTCATACCGGATGACATAAAAGGGCAGTTTGCTGCAATTTATTGCGACCGTCGTTTTGGGATTGGGGCAGATGGGGTTATCTATCTCTCCAAATCTGAAAAAAGCAATCTCAGAATGCGAATCCTCCAGCCGGATGAGAGCGAAGCGGAGATGTGCGGTAACGGCATCCGCTGCCTTGCCAAATATGCTTTTGATACCGGTTACGTAAAGGAATCCTGCACGGTGGAAACCCCTGCAGGTGAAATCGGCGTTGCCATGGGATATCAGGAGGACGAGTTTTCTGCGACAATTACCATGACGACACCAAAATTTAACCGAAAGGATATACCGGCAACCGGTGAAGGGGAATACAAGGAGAGAATGGGGGAGTTCGATGTCTACGCGGTAAATACCGGTGTCCCCCATGCAGTTATTATTGTCGATGCCGTCGATGTCATCGATGTTGAAGCAGTGGCTCCTGCAATCCGCCACCATGCAACATTCGAAAAAGGGGCGAACGTGAATTTTGTTGAAAGAACTGGTACTGACAGCATCAGGATCCGCACGTTCGAGCGCGGTGTGGAAGAAGAAACGCTCTCCTGCGGTACCGGTGCCACGGCATCCGCTGCGCTCGTTCACAAACTGGGATTTACTGGTAATACGGTTAATGTGGAAACCCGAGGGGGCCCCCTTATTATCTATCTCAAAGATGGTGCAAAGATGGAAGGCCCGGCAACAACGGTTTTTTCTGGAAAAATCACCTACTGACGACCCTTCCAAAATATTTTTTATTAGCTATAGATAAGCGCCTCCTAAATATTCCTTCGTTCAGTGATGTCACGGGCAATAATTGCGATCTTAATCACTTCTCCCGTCCCGCTCGTTATCGGATATGCAACTGTGTCATACCATCTGCCATCGCGTTCATCCTCAAAGCGCACCATCTGTTTCTTTTCAATTACCTGAGTAACCAGCGCTCGCCTCGATCGTGCAAGCTCTTTTGGGAGGAGATTATCCGCCAGGATGCCAACCAAATCATCGCTCCGCTTTCCAAAACGTAAAGCAGCGGTTTCATTCAGTGCAAGAATTATTCCCTGTGTGTCCATTAATATAACAGAATCTGTCGGTGCATTAATGAGCGCACGAGCAATCGCCTCACTCTCGCGCAATGCATCCTCTGCCATTTTCCGATTGGTGATATCCCGGGAAGTCTCAAGAACTGCAACAGGTTTGCCTGAATTATCTCTTAAAGCAACACTCGCGGTGCATTCGAAGAACCGTTCCTTGCCCTGACTATCAATTACCTTTATATCGTGCCGATGTGTCTTTCCATCAAGGAATGCCTTGAGTGTGAGACATGGATATGGTTCACAGGGAACCGGTCTCAGATGGTACGCCTCATAACACTTCTTTCCGATGATGTTTTTTCCAAAATATCGTTTGGCAGGTTCATTGGCCCATATGATGGTCAGATCCTTGTCCATCATACTCATGGGGTCATCAATTGACTGCAGCATGGCATTGAGTTTCCCCTCACTTTCGCGCAATGCCTCTTCGGCACGTTTGCGTTCCGTTATGTCTCTTATGGCTACCTGTAGAGCAGGTTTACCATCGATAAATGTTTTAACTCCTCTGCCTTCAACAATAACCGATGTTCCATCGACACGAAGCATATGCAATTCTGTAGGGGGAGTTATTTCGTCCCCGAGGTCTTTTTCAATATTTTTCCTGACCGCATCGCGGAAATCCGGATGAATACAATCAAGGACATTTTTACCGATTATCTCGTCAGAATGCGAAGCGCCCAGAAGGTTGAGGGCGGCAGGATTCATAAAAATAATTTTGCCTTCCCGGTGGATGATGACAGCATCAGGAGAGATATCCACAAGTTGACGGTACCGCTCCTCACTCTCTTTCAATGACACTTCTACCTTCTTTCGTTGGGTAATATCTTCCAGAATGACTGAGACTCCCTTACGTCCGTCATCAAAAACCGTTGGTGCGATCCGGCAAAATAAGATGATATCTTTTGTACTGAGTGCAATCTCTCCAGACCATTCTTTACCCATGAGCCCCTCCCGTATGTTTTCGTGAAATCCCGGGAACAAATCATCAAAAACCAGAGCAACGGGTGTATATTCAATATTTTTTCCAAGCAGGTTTTTACTATCGGTTCCGACCAGCTTTAGAAACGGCTCGTTTGCAAAGATTATCCGCAAACTGCTGTCCAGCTGCATGACCAGTTCTGAGGATATGGATAGCACTGCGGAGAGGGGGACTCTCTGCGAGAGCATGTAGATCTTGGCCATCCCCAAGCGGCGCATCTCAACCTGTCCGGAGACGAGAAAGTTTTCAAGGTACCGCCCGGCAGTGTTCCGATTGATATCGACTACCTTGACAATATCCGTGATACTCAGGCCCTGCGGATTTTCCTTTAACAAATCTTTAATCTGAAGGGCGATCTCTTTTCTCAGAACCATTGTTTAAATCTAGGGGTCTTTCATGATATAATAATTCAGATATTACTCATATCTGAATGAAAATGTGAAGAAATCGATACATAGAGTAAAAATAGAGTAAAAAATAGGGAAAAACCTTATGATTACCCTCGTGCCCTTATCCCGTCTCCAGTAATCTCAAAATCAAAGGACGCTCCTTCGGGCTGTGAACGGTGTTTGACAAGTCGTGCCCTGCGGAACCCGGGACTATCGGTCTTCTCGAGCCGGATAATCGCTTTGGAGAGGTGCTCCAGTGCAGTACCCCCGAGGCCGAAGTAGGTGTTTTTCAGGGTATCCATGTATACCTGGTTGGTAATAATCACCGGCATTTCATATCGTTTGGAATAACCCAGTAACTGGATCATCTGCCGGGTGAGCATCTGAATAGAGTCCCTCCCCTTCTCGAGATCGGTGCGGTACAATGCAGTGGCGGAATCCATGACCAGTAAACCCGGTTTGTGGGTCTTAAGAACCTTCTCGGCATCTGCAATCATTGCACCCTGGTGCTCGAAGTCGATGGGTTCGAACAGGAAGAGCCGGTCGGCAATTTTTTCCGTATCCGCACCCGCAATCTGCCGGAACCGCTCAATGGAAAAACCCTCAGAATCTATGAACACAACGGTATGTCCTTCCCGAAGGCAGGTAACCGCTGCAATCATGCATAACGTACTCTTGCCACTCGCCGGTTCTCCATAGAACTGGGTAATTGTCCGCACTTCAAGCCCGCCACCAAGCAGCCGGTCCAGTGCGGTATTCCCGCTGCTCCGGCGGTCAGTCTTCATCGGTCACCTGGTAGGGAACTATTTTTCTTAACAGATTTCCAGCCGGCATCTTCAATTGCACGCAAGACTTCGCGCACCGGGATACCGAGCTCCGTTGCCCAGTCCCGGGCCTGATCAAATTCTGCTTTGAGTGAATAGATTTCACCGTGCATCCAGCCGCACTTGACCGCTATGGTGCGGTGTTTTCCAGCAATTTCAACATCTACGTGTTCGATGGTCCGTTCGGCAATGAACCGGTGAACCGCGGGAATGCAGCGTATGCCAAGCGTTCCTAGTTCCCGTGCTATCAGTTCCACGAGTTCCACACTCTTATCGCTGGTGCAGATCACCCGGATAAGGAAGCCGGGCCTCCCCTTTTTCATGATGATCGGCATTGCACTTGCATCCCGTGCACCGGTTTCTAAAAACCGCGTGATTGCATGGGCGATGACCTCGCCACCGACATCATCAATATTTGTCTCAAGGATATCAATGGTGTCTTGGGAGAACGCTCCAGTATCGCTTGTTGTTTCGATTATCAGTGCCCTGATAACATTGGGTGTGCCGGCAGGATCCCGTGTGCCGGCACCATATCCAACCGCTTGGACGGTAAATATTCCGAGATCTGTTGAAGCAATCGTCGAGAACTCTGCAAGGAGTGCAGCGCCGGTTGGCGTGCAGAGTTCGCCCTCTTCTTTTCCCTGCCGGGTTAAAAGGCCGGACCTGCTGAGAATTGCGGCAGTCGCTGGCGCCGGTATTGGGAATGTGCCGTGAGAGCCTGTTGATGTTCCCTGACCGAGGGCGATGGGCAACACTGTCACACCATCAACACCGAGCGAGTGAAGAGCGGTACAAGCGCCGATTACATCAGCGATCGCATCATCAGCTCCCACTTCATGGAAGTGAGCAAGGGCTCCATGAACCCGCTCCTCAGCAACGTTGATACGTTCAAAGACCCGTTTTGCCATCGCGAGTACCTCTGGAGGAAGATCTGACGCTGCGTCATCGAGCCGCTGCATCACCTCAGAAAGTGTGCGTTGGGTAGGGGTAGCATGGGTATCCACTTTCACCGCTCGGATCCCGGTCCGGGTCACTTCAGTTATGCCTGGTTCCGCGATTACGGATTGCATCGCCCTCATGACACAATTTTTATCCGCTCCACAATCCAGCAGTGCACCGATGATCATATCGCCCGCGGCGCCGTGGAACGGATCAAAAACAAGGACTCGCATTTACAGTACTTATAAATCCCTGCGTATATGACCTTTAAGGTAATGCCTGAAGTTCAATTGAGGGTGGATTCCGCGTACCCCGGCGATCAGGGTGGCGGAAAAGCCCGGCTTGATCCCGAGACGATGTTACTCCTCAAGATCTCGCCAGGTGATCTTGTGGCGATTGAAGGGAAACGCCGGACTGTTGCCAAGGTCTGGCGGGCGCTTGTTGAGGATTGGAACCAGCGCAAGATACGGATTGATAATTTCACCCGGCTTAATGCCGGAGTCAGCATTGGTGATACGGTCAAGGTTGTAAAAATTGCCGATGAGGTGGAAGCAAAACGGGTTGTCCTGGCGCCCCCGGAGGACCTCCCGAAAAAGATACCGATCGCTAACAATCCCCATGTGGTGAACGGGTTGATCGATTTCCCGGTCGCGAAGAATGATTCAGTGCCTATTATGCTGGGTCTGCCATTTATCCAGCCGCAGATCGTGGCATTTAAAGTCGTGGAGATCGAGCCTGAAGAAGCAGTCATCATCACCAAGAACACGTCCATTGAGTTCTCCGATAAACCCGCAGCAGGTTTTGAAGGTATCAAACGTTTCTCATACGAGGATATTGGCGGACTCAAAGATGAACTCCAGCGGCTCCGCGAGACCATCGAGCTTCCGCTGCGCCACCCGGAACTTTTCCAGAAACTGGGAATAGAACCCCCTAAGGGTGTCCTCCTTTATGGACCCCCAGGAACAGGCAAAACCCTGATTGCCAAAGCGGTTGCAAATGAGAGCGGTGCACATTTCATTCCAATTGCCGGCCCCGAAATCATATCGAAATATTATGGTGAGAGTGAACAACGACTCCGCGAAGTCTTTGAGGAAGCACGGGAGAACTCCCCTTCAATCATCTTTATTGATGAACTCGACTCCATTGCACCCCGCCGCGAAGAAGTTACGGGAGAAGTGGAGCGACGGGTTGTCGCTCAGCTCCTGACCATGATGGATGGTCTGGAAGAGCGCGGGCAGGTCGTTGTGATTGGAGCGACGAACCGGGTTGATGCGATAGATGTTGCCCTCAGGAGGCCGGGAAGGTTCGACCGGGAGATTGAGATTGGCGTCCCGACTGAGCTGGACCGGATCGAGATCCTCAAGATTCATACGCGGAATATGCCCTTTGCCGAGGACAAGAACCTGACGCAGCTCGCCCAGCAGATACACACTGGGGTTGTACAGCAGAATATCAAGGAGGCCGAGGACAAGGCCAAGGATAAGTACCTAACGCTGCTTGCTAAGCAGACGCATGGTTTTGTCGGTGCCGATCTTGCCGCGCTTTCCCGTGAGGCGGCAATCCGTGCCCTCCGCCGCTACCTGCCGGATCTTTCCGAACATCTCGATGCCGACGAGATCCCGGAGGAGGTGCTCGAGAAGCTCAAGGTCTTCCCAAGTGACTTCCGCAGCGCCCAGCGTGACGTGGGTCCCAGCGCGATGCGTGAAGTGATGCTCGAAGTTTCGCATGTGAAATGGGATAATGTGGGGGGGCTCGAAGATGCAAAGACCGAAGTCCGTGAAGCAGTTGAGTACCCACTGACCCACCGGCAGAAATTCGAAGACCTTGGTATTGAACCTCCGCGTGGAGTTCTTCTCTATGGTCCACCCGGGACAGGGAAGACGCTGATCGCAAAAGCGGTCGCAAGCGAGAGCGGGGCAAACTTTATTCCGGTCCGGGGGCCGCAGCTTCTCTCCAAGTGGGTTGGGGAGAGCGAACGTGCAGTGCGCGAGGTGTTCAAGAAGGCACGTCAGGTCGCCCCATCGATTATTTTCTTTGACGAAATTGACGCGCTGGCACCTGCACGGGGAATGTCAAGTGACTCACATGTGATCGACAATGTGCTCAACCAGATCCTGACCGAGATGGACGGTCTTCAAGAACTAAAGGATGTTGTTGTTATGGGGGCGACAAACCGCCCGGACATCGTCGACCCGGCACTCCTGCGGGCAGGAAGGTTTGACCGGCTTGTCTATATCGGGGAACCCGCATTCGAGGACCGGAAAAAAATTATCCGAATCCATATCAGGTATATGCCACTTGAAGGTTCAGCGCTTGAAGAGATCATACACCTGACGGAAGGTTACAGTGAGGAGGCAATCGCGGAACTTGTAGAGAAACTGGGAAAAGACCGGAATCTGGATCTTGAAGATATAAAGACAGTTATCATACCAGCAGCTGAAGGGAGTACTGAAACGTCTGTGGGTATACGCCGGAAACGCTTTATTGATCTTCTCAATGAAAAGCATCTGGTCTTTGCAGATCCAGCCCGCGACCGGCTTGCAACAACACTCTCCGAAATTACCGAGGGTTTTGTCGGGTCGGATCTTGAATCAATTTGCCGGGAAGCGGGCATGCTGGCGCTGCGTGAAGATGCGATTATCGTAACCAAGCGCCATTTTGAGGAAGCACAAAAGAAGGTGCATCCGATGATGAACGAGAGGCTCAGAGATTATTATAAGAATATCCAGCAGCACTTCAAAGGTGGTCTTCCCAAACAGGTGCAGCCACCGGAATACCAATAACTCTTTATTTGTATTTTAAAAAAAAATTTGAGATAATTTGGATTTATTTTTTCCGTCATGAAATTTTTTTTGTTGGTGAAATCAACTTCAAGAACCACCAGTCAACCCAGTCTCCAGATTATTTATCGTGAATAATTTATGACAGTATTTCTCCTTCTGTTTGCCAAACAGGGTTTAAAATGAGCCCCACATAATGCCCGCAGTAGCCTCACAAACGCATTCTGGAAGCATCCTTTTTTTTACATGATCAGTAGTATGTTTTTTGGATAACCTTGCTGGGAATCTCAATAAGGTGGATCTATAAAATCGTCCGTTTGCCAAAATAACCCTCTTTCGAGGAATTTGTGAAACGGAGGCCAATACGGGCTCCGTTTGCCCCTGTCAGACACCAATCGGAACCTGTATAGGGCCCGGATTGAGCTCACGTCATTGAACGTGATCTGATATGGAAAAGGTCAAAATGAGCCGGGATTTGTCAGACAATTCATAGGAGACACCTAATACAATTACCGGGAATTTTTCCTAGAAAAAAAATATTATCACCTTGAAATTGTATCAGATTTCTTGCTGGAGAAATTTCGGTTAATTTTTTTTTATAATCTCAAATTTTTTGTCCGTGAGTATTGAAAAACAGTTCAAACGAAAAAAAACCGCAAAACATTTTTTTTTGAAATTTTTCCGCACCACACAATTTTTTTATAAAAAAAATAATCCGGAATACAGTCCATCGCGGCATCCCGGGCCGGTTCGGTTTTACTATTCACAGTACGGATCGTTTGCCCATTCCTCGATTACCCGGCGCGGTGGCTTACCCCGGCTTCCTGAACGGGACTGTCTGGATGTCCGGTCCTGCTCTGTCTCTTCATCATCCAACTCCACCTCTTTTGATTCCTGTGGTTTTTCTGTCGGCTGCAGGACCTGTTCCCGGGTGTGGTTGAGATTGAGTTTTTCTTTTTGAGCAGTCTTTATATTCTGAGTTTCTTCCGCCATAGATATCAGGACAGATAGTACGGGAGAGGCTACAGAAATAGCTTACTCTAAAAAAACCGGTTATGTACGGAGAAGTAATTGGAACGAGAATGTTCCCCGCTCTTCCTTTGAAAAAAGTGTGACATACAGATGACAGAATGGACATATTCTGCAGAATAGGTTTACCCAACGTCATTTATCCATAATGGTGGAAGGCATTAGTAGTGTTACGCAGAATCCTGTGGGAAAGGTTTTGGGGGCCCTCATCAGTACTCTAAAATAACCTGAATAATCTCCTGTAAACTGCCATGGGTTCACACAAACCTTTTAAAGCGGCAAAAAAAAACATATGGCAGAAGCATTTTGGAAGATACAAAAAGTTACACCCAGGATATTCCGGATAGTGTCAAACAGAAAAAACGTACTACCGGTATTGTAGGTCTTAACCTTTTACTGGACGGTGGATTTCCCGAAGGGACTATTATCATGGTCTACGGGACACCGCTTGCCGGTGTAGATCTTGCAGCGTTACAGTTCTGGAAGGTGGAAGGGGAAGAGGGCACCTATCTGATGAACGATGGAGACGTCGAGCTTGGAATGATCGATGCCACCGATCTTCACCCTGAGATGTATATCCCGCAGATGGCGGGAGGCCGTATTGTTGTTGACTCACTCTCGACTATCATCATTAAGTACGGGATTGATGAAGCACTCAAGTTTTTACGGCTTACCCGCGAAGAAATGAAGAAACGTAGTGCAAATATCATGTTTGTCGTTTACACGGGGATTCACGCGCCCATAGAAATGACCAGGATCATGCGTGCGGCGGATATTGTCATTGAGTTCAAGACAGATATTCATCAGGCTGAGATCGAGAGAACACTTGCGGTGCATAAGATGAAGGACGCGGCGTCGCCGCGGCGACTGCTGCCATTTATCATCACTGACAATGGAATCGAGGCATCGACTACATCTAGGGTTGTGTAATCACTTTTTTATTAATGGATCATCTGATGAACCGGTACTGGGGTGTGTTGGAAAACCCACACCCGGATCGAATTTCCCTTTACTCCAGACATATTAGTGATCTCGGTACACTCTTGGAGATGCAGTACATTCCGGACTTGTGGTTCCGGCCTACCGATAATGTGGCCCCGGTACAGTCAGTGATCGTTGTTGCCATGGAATAACCGCTTGCTGCCAGTTACTGCTTTTGCCGGCAGATTCGTATTCTCATCTGCTTGCATCTGATATACCCTGTCACACTTTATTGAATTGCGTAGGGGGAGGCCTTAACTTTTTTTTGAAGAAAAAGGGAAGAAATTTCAAAAAAAAGATTTAAAGTCCTATCCGCACCATCTTTGCCGCTTCAGACATATGTTTTAGCTTGGCAAATGCTGCCTCACGGGTTCGCATCCGCATACCGCAGTCCGGATCGAGCAGCATGATCCTTGGATCAAATATCTCAATCCCTTTTTCGATTCGCTTTTTGATCTCGGCAACGCTTTCAATCTTATCAATCGACGAGTCCACGCAGCCGTACCCGATCATCCGCCCGGCAAGGTCACGGCGGGAGAGGAGATCGAGATTTGCTGGGTTATTCGAGAACTCGAAGTCTAGCACATTCACGTTGAACTTCAGGATTTCATCAAGGACATTCCCTAAATTTCCGCAAACATGCATGCAGGTTGGAATCCGCAGCGCTGTCGTGATGATTTCAATTGCCTGTTTTCCGATAACAAGATCCGCCATACCCGTAGAAAATATCGGTTCATCAATCTGCAACAGGGTTACCCCCGCAGCCTCCAATGCTTTTGCCTCAGGAACCAGTGCAGCAGCAAGGTCCAGCGCCAGTTCCTCCTTGTTCCGGTACATCGGGGTACTGATATGGAGGCCGTGGGCAAGTGTAGTAGGGCCGGTGATGATCCCTTTCACTTTTGGGGCTTTTGCCAGTGCATACTTCGTATCTCCCACGGTTATGGGTCCGGATGCGGGCTGCACTTTGCTGATAACCTCCTGACCTTTAACCCCGGGAAGTTTTGAGGCGAATGCCAGGATCATGTCACCACGGACCTGACCGTCCGATATGATGTCGATGCCTGCTGCGATCTGGTCGGCAACTGCAGTCTCGATTGCGGTATGGAGGGGGTCAAAGAGACTTCTCAGCCCACTCCCTTTCACTACCGGGTAACTCCCGACTACGGTTGTCGCCAGTACTTTGTCTATGAAATAGTCCTTTGACATGGGATATCCGGATAATTAATCGTACAATCGAATCGACCGCGGCGATAAAAAATGTATGTGGTCAGGGAACCAGCCGGTGCATGTCACGCGGGAACAGTACTGCCTCACGCACATTAGATAACCCGAGCATTGTCATAACCAGCCGATCAGCCCCCAGCCCCCATCCTGCGTGGGGCGGCATGCCGTACCGGAACGGGCGCAGGTAGAACTCGAAACTCTCGGGATTCAGTCCTTTCTTTTTAATCTGCTGTACGAGGAGATCATGCTGGTGGACGCGTTGCGCCCCGCTCGATAGCTCCATTCTTGGGTGCATAAGGTCGAATGCCTTGCAGATGGTGGGATCGTTCTCGTATGGCATGGCATAATAGGGACGGATCTCGCTGGGCCAGTCTACAATGAAGTAGTGCCCGCCCATTTCTGCACCAATAGCCCTCTCTGCAGCAGGACTGATATCATCGCCATACTTGATCGGATCTTCGATCTTTTTCTGTGCGATCTCGATCGCTTCACTGTACGGAAGCCGGGGGAACGGTGTATTTGGAATGACAAAATCGGCAATTTCAAGGTTGGCGAGCTGGTCTCCACAGGTCTCGCTGACATACTCGTAGGTTTTTACGATCAGCACTTCGAGGATGCGCATTACCTCGAGATGATCTACATAGGAAACCTCGATATCAATCGATGTGGCCTCGTTCAGATGCTTGGTAGTGTTGTGCTCCTCGGCCCGGAAGATTGGCCCGATCTCATAGACCTTCTCAAATCCTGCTGCCATCATCATCTGTTTGTAAAGCTGCGGGCTCTGGTTGAGAAATGCCTCTTTGTCAAAGTAGGCAATAGGGAACAGATCGGTCCCGCCCTCTGTTGCGGCTGCCACTATCTTAGGGGTGGTGATATTGATGAAGCCCTCCTGATGCAGGTACTGGTTAATGGCGTGCGTTGCAGCGCTGCGGATCTGGAAAACGGCAGCGACCCGGGGTCTCCGGGCGTCAAGGAAACGGGCGTCAAGCCGGGTGTCGAGATCAGCCGGGACCTTCTCTACAACATCAAGTGGTAGTGGGCTGTCGGCTAAACTGATGATCTCGAACAAATCTGGCACGAGCTCACGTCCGCCTGGTGCCTTGTCGATAGCTTTTACGATCCCTGCGACCCGGACAACTGATTCGCGGGAGACCTGTTTTGCAGCGGCAAGCACAGCCTCTGAAGTTCTCTTCTTCGGGATGGTTACCTGGATGATACCGGTACGGTCGCGGATCAAAAAGAAGGCAAGACCCCCGAGATCCCTCACCTCATGGACCCAGCCGCAGATTTCTGCCTGTCCGCTTGCCGGCGTGACTGATTGTATGGGAATGCGCATGATGAAGTCCTATACCTATGGGGCGCAGGGGATAATGGATTTTATGGGAATAGCTAAATCAGTGTTCCCGGCTCATATACCCTGATTGCAGGATGCTGGTAAAAGCGCACAATCGTAAAAAAAATTTATACTTTTTTAAATTCCTCTCATTTCCGGGTAGAGCACATCCCCTCCCCCGGGCAGCGGGATGGTGGCGATCGTAGTGTTGATCCGGCTTAGGGAATTGGCAAGGATCTGTTTTTGTGAGAGAGTGTAGAGCGTGTCGCCGATGTAGAGCGAGCGTTTCACTTCGTTGGGTGAACCGTACCATGCGTAGCCCCCCATCGTGCCGTGCTCAACGGTGCCCCGCAGGACAAAACCGGTCTCCGGCGTGACGCCGAACACGTATGCCCCGTACCAGATCCGCTGCTGGTCACCACTGTACTTCTCCGGCATATTGATCTGTTTGACAACCCGTGTGGGGATCACGAGCAGGTTTTTGTTCTTATCAAAGAGGAATGCCCGGTGATCCGAGAGTGCGGCTGAGTCTGTACCGGAATCACCGATCTCCACCTTATCGATCTGCTTCGGGTGCTCCACATCAGTGACATCGAACAGCGCAAGCTTCAGCCCCTTTGTAGAGACACCGCCCCATTCGGTTGTTGCGGTTTCCTTGCCGATGCCGATGATATGGTTCTTATCATAAGGATGCAGGTAATCGGAGTAGCCGGGGATCTTGAGTTTGCCGAGGATCTTCGGGCTTGAGGGTGTTGAGAGATCGATCACAAAGAAAGGATCAATGCGTTTGAACGTGACCATGTAGAGCCGGTCACCGATGAACCGGGTTGAGTAGATCTTCTCCTGCTCAGCGATATGGGTGAGTGATCCGATCGTCTTCATCGCACTGTCAAGCACAAAGACGTTATTATACTCGTACTGTCCGCGGGTAGTCCAGACATCTGACGTTGTCGCCACACGGAGGTTGCCACTATACTCGTCCATGGCAAACTGGTTCTTAAGGTATCCTGCCACCTCACCTTTTGCGAGGTAGGTGATCGCACCGTTGTTGATCCCGATCTTATGGATCATGGTGGTGCTCTGGTCGATCTCGCGCTTGCGGATCGCCTCCTGTTCTCCGCTCTTCATCTCTGCGATAGCAGCCTGTTTGTCCGCCTCGCTCATCGTGTTGAAATCTTCCATAACGGTGGGTGATGATACCCGCGCAATGCCGGTTGCCGAACCAACAGAACCCTGCACCACATCTATTGCGGGCTGCGCTATGCCCCACATCGGGCGGTAGATATTGTGGTACTTCTGGTAACTCACGTACATCGCATCGGGCGAGACGTAGATGATATTGCCGCTGCCGACAAGGTACGTCTTTGCATCCTTTGTGGCGCCGTGGCGGGCATTAAATGAGGTGACGGTGGTAAAGTCGTACTGCTGTTCAGGGTTATCGAAGTAATAGACATCCGGTGTCGCGACAATCTTTGCATTCTCCCGCACTGCGGGGACGATGATCCGGTCCTCATATGGGTACACCGACTCACGGGAGAGCAGGTATACCGTATCTCCTATCATCCTCGCATTTACGTAATCACCGTCAATGGTGTAGTCTTTGAGCACCTTCGGGTGTGCCCGGTCACTGATATCGTAAAAGACTGCATGTGTGACCGGTGCAGAGCGGTAATACGGGTACCGCGGGGGCATCATGGCCATCTTTTCAGCAGAAACGGGTACTGGCTGGTCTCCTGTACCGGAAACTTCTGCCGAGCCGGTCTTGAGGAGCACGAGCCGGTCACCGTTGATGAAGATCTCGCGGGGCGTATCCTCAAGTTCGGTCTTTGAAAGGACAGACGCTGATGTTGCCGGGTACGCATCCACAATCGTAAGCGTGTTGCCGGAGATCACGTAGATATACCGCGCATCGTTCTTCACAAAGTCCGGTTCATCGACCCCGGCGACCTGCACATTGGTCTGCGAGTAACCGGGCGATCCGATTCCTCCGGCTGACGGGAGGGCACCGGACAGGGAAGCACCCTTTGCTGATGACTCCTGCACTGCCATAGCCGGGGCAGCGCCCATGCGGTCCTTTGCCAATACCCCGTTTGTGCTGTAATATGCATCCTGTGCGAGCTGGGTGTTGTTCTTAATATACTCGCGGATTTCGTCCGCCGAGCTGAACTTTTTTATATCCCCTGACGGTGCTGTTACCGTGGAGGTCATGCATCCGCTTGATAAGACTAAGGCCAGGATGAGCACTGCCGTGGTAAGCGCGATCAGGGAGAGTTTCCTGTGTGACATAGTTGATCAGAATTCTTTATATCGCAAAAGGTGATGAATCTGGCGTTAACTGCGAAAAAAACTGAATCTATTGCATATGATTCTCTAAAAAAATAATGGAGGATCTCACTGTCTCTCCGTTGCTTTCGTCAGCCGTTCCACATTACTCCTCGTAAAGAACCCATCGAAGTCACCATAGCGCTGGATATATTCGTTCACTATCAGGGTGTTTTGCGAAGGTTCAGAGAAGATCTGTCTGAGTCCCTCGGTCTCTGAACCCACAAGATCGAGCAGGAACGCCATACCATCTTTTTTCAGGGTCTCAACGGTCGCTTCGATGTTTTTGGTCCGGAACGCCATATGGTGGACACGGGTCCCGTAATTCTGGATGAACTTCTCGGTCGGGCCGGAATCAACATCGTTCGTGAATCGGGTAATCCCTGAAGTGAAGACCATCGCGAAGTCGTCCGGGTTTAGACGTGCGACACTCGTGATCGAGTTGAGTGATTTGACATAGACTGCAAAATCGTAATGGTAGTTGGTGAGCGCAACAAATTCAAGGATCGCGGCACTACGGTCCTGCGCCCGGACCCTCGTTGCCGTATGATCGAGAACAGAGATATTTTTGAGGTGCCGGTATGCCGGTTTTGCAATATCCGGTGCAATACTGGTCCCCCTCTGCGGGACATATTTCCGGTTCTTACCGGACCACTCAATAAATCCGAAGGAGTTTCCTGTGAATCGTGACGGGACTGTCTGGATGAACGAATAGTTTTCTGATTCGTTGGGTGCAGGAGTCAGGAATTTCACTCCCCGTGCCTTCTGGATGGCAACATAATCCTGCAGGTTCTTTGTGTCAAAGACAAACGTCTCCAACCGTGTGTTAGGCAGGGTGCCAGTCATTCGTGCTTTGTTGAGCTCAACAAATGGGTTCTCCGGCAAATCCCGTGAACGGACTATGACTGATGCGGAGCCCGGTATACCCAGCACATAGCTCTGGACCTCCTGTTCGAAAAACGCCTGAATACATGACAGACCAGTATATCTCAGGAGTTCGTACACCGCAGGCACCAGATGGTCAGGTTCAGTGGCGATAATGACCGCATCGAGGTCGCCGACCAACCCCTCAAGTCCCGCGTCCCTGCGGTTATCGAGGGCCAGCGATGCCCGTTCCTGCAGATCCCGCTCCTGATCAGACACAGCTCCAAGCCCGGACTCATTTTCTGTAATCATTGTTGTGCTCTTCCCCTCACACTATACATACGCCATTGCGCTGATAAAAATAGTTAAATGTACCGTGTCCTGAAAGATACCGGATTTTCGGCCCATTCAGGTGTTCATCCCGTTTCTCGATTTTCGGCCATTTACCGCTATTATCACTCTTGAAACCAAGCAGGGACTGCACCAGATTTTTCCTGTCTGGTGTATTAATCAAGATTATTGCTGGTCCTGCGTGATTCAGGAACCGTAACGATCGACGAAATACTTAGCGAACGGACCCACCAGGTATACCAGCAGTGAGACTGAAGGATTGACAAATGAAATGAGTACAGCTATGAAAGCGATGCCCGGGATCAACGGGGTTTGATGAAAAAGTACCCTCAGGGATTTCCTGTCAGCCAGGGGATCAAGCAGGTGTTTGGATTGTGAAATATAGTGCAGGTGGTATGAGAAGATGAGCCCGACAATCAGAATATTGATGTGGAAGAGCAGCACGGCAATCTGGATATCGGGGTAGTCTCCAGCCACGTCGGTGGAGAAAGGTATGAGGACAACAGAAATAAGCAGGAATATGTTAATCCAGAGCAAACGGGAATCGACTGTGTGGACGAAATGGAACTGGCGGTGATGATCCAGCCAGAAACCTGCAAGAATCAAAAAAGCGATAATAAATAGAAAGATTTCCGGGAGGAGATCGAAAATTTGGCCGGATAGCACTGCCTGAGCCTGGGAAATATCAGGTTTTGGGGGATTAATACCAAGGACGAGAATAGTCATTGCAATGGCAAAGATACCATCAACCATAGTCTCCAATCGGTTTTTTGAGATATGATATTCAATTCTCTCTCTCAGTCCGCTCATCTCAGTCATAGGGTTATCCCGATATGCAGATATCAGTTTCCCGCCACTTTATTATCATGTAAAAAAACAGAGCGTATCTTTTTTTTATTTTCAACCAGTCTCTCCCTCATCAACCCGCACTCGCGGCAGAATGAAATAGGGGCGACTCTCCTCTCGCACATCTTTATACTTCGATGGTGAAATCACTACAGGGAGAGCTGATTATGAAGATTATAGGTATCAACGGGAGTCCGAAACGGGAGAAGAGCCAGACACGCCGGCTTGTTCTGGGAGTCCTTGAGGGAGCACGGCAGGCAGGGGCCGATGTAACCTTTGTGGACATTTGCGGCCTTGAAATCAGGTACTGCACTGCGTGCGGTACATGTTACGCAAAGGGGGAGTGCATCCACGATGATGATTTCCCGGCACTTCTGGAAAAGATGCTGGACGCAGATGGTATCGTCTGGGGCTCACCAAATTATATCAACTCGGTCACGGCACAGCTCAAGACCATGTTCGACCGGATGGCGGATTCGATCCACTGCCAGTCCTTTACCGGAAAGTACGGCTGCGCTGTCTCCACAGCTGGGGGCTCAATGGCAGACGAGGTCGCGGACTATATGAACGCGACGATGCTGCACCTTGGTGCGACAACAGTCGGCAAAGTGGCGGTGCTTGTCGGTGCCGACCCGAACGCGATTGTGCCTGCAGAAAAGCAGGCAAAAGAGCTGGGCAGGAAACTGGTCGATGCAATCAGGACCACAGGGAAGGATCCGGTTCAGGAAAAACAACACGCAGAACGCAGGGAGTACTTCAAGCGTCTGGTGATGTTCAATAAAGATATCTGGAAGCACGAGTATGATTACTGGAAGGGTATGGGTGAGCTCTAACTTTTTTTTTAAAATAGGATGCAGACGGTTATGGAGTTATCCCATCTGGATTTCATATCCATTATCCGCCAGCGATTTTTTGAATGCTTCGATATGTTCCCACCCCCGTGTTTCCAGCTCAATGCTCACTCTCGCCATCTGCACTGGTATATCACACTCTCCCTGCATATGGTGGATATGGAGAATGTTGCCCTGTTCCTTTGCGATCACGGCGAGGAGCCGGGCGAGAGTGCCGGGCTGGTCCTCGAGCATCACTGAAAAACGCATGATCCGTCCCTGGCGGGCAAGAGATTGCCGGATGACCCGGAAGAGCTGGGTACTTTCAATGTTCCCTCCGCTAATCACGAGCACAACCGTGCTGCCTGACTGCACATCAATGGAACCGTTCATAAACGCGGCAAGCGGCACTGCACCCGCACCTTCGGCGACTATGTGTTTGCGTTCGAGCAACAGGAGCATTGCATCAGCGATCTCTTCTTCGGATGCAAGAGCGAGATTATCAACATAGTGCTGGATGGCGGGTAGCGTGTTTTTACCCGTCTCTGCCACCCGGATACCGTCAGCAATAGTCGTTCCCACCGGAATCCGGCACGGGGTTCCATGCCGGATCGCTTCTCCAGCGGATGGACATGCCTCTGCCTGGACCCCAATGATTTTGATTTCCGGCTTTTTTGCTTTTGCAGCCGTTGCTATACCCGCTATTAATCCTCCCCCACCGACCGGTATTATGATCATGTCTGTCTCCGGTAGATCAGCGAGAATCTCGAGTGCGATGGTTCCCTGCCCGGCAATCACCTCATCGTCATCGTACGGGTGGATAAAGAGCCGCCCTTTACCTGCGATCTCCTGTGCTATCCTGATACTCTCCTCTAAAGTCTGGCCATGAATAATCACCTGTGCCCCATAACCTCTGGTCGCTTGCTGCTTTGAGAGGGAAGACCATTCCGGCATTACGATAGTAGCGGGAATCCCTGCAGAATGTGCTGCTACTGCAACACCCTGTGCGTGATTTCCGGCTGAGGCAGCGATAACACCCTGTTCCCTGATTGCATTGATATGAGAAAGAATCTTATTGGTTGCCCCTCGCACCTTGAACGATCCCGCTTTCTGAAGTGTTTCGAGCTTAAGGTAGACATTCGCCCCGGTTATCTCAGAAATTGTCGGAGAGTACACGAGAGGAGTGTGGATGATGTGCGGAGAAATCCGTATTTCAGCTGCCTTGATATCTGCAAGCGAGACCATACATGAAAAAGGTATCCGGGAGGTTATGAGGGTTACGTCTAAAAAATGATTCAGAGCTCCTCACTATCAAACAATCGCAGGAAAACCAGATATCCTAAAAAAAGAATTCACTGAATAGTAAGGTGAGGAAAAAAGAATAGATAGGCATTATTGTTCAGTTCGTTTCTTGATCATCTCAAGCGCTTCGAAAGCTTCGCGTCTCACGGCAACATTTTCATCGGTAAGAAGGCTGGTCAGGTGATCAACAGCTTTCTGGTCGCCGATTTCGCCGAGCAGGAGCGCCGCTCGCTTCCGTACATCGCTCTGGTTGTCTTTTAATACCATGATGAGAGGAGTTGTCGCAGGCTGCCCGAGCATCCAGAGGGCTTCCATAGCGCTGGTCCTCATCATGGCATCTCCCGTGCGGAAAACTTGCATGAGTGGTGCAATGGCAGGAACTCCAAGAGCCGCGAGTGCTTTTACGACTTCAATACGGACTGACCGTTCGGGATCGTGGAGTGCCTCTATGATAGGAGGAATTGCCCGTGTGTTCCCTATCTGCCCGAGCACTTCTACAGAACCCTTGCGGATACCCGGGTTCTGATCACCGAGCGTTTTGATCAAAGTATCTACAGCGGGCTCGCCAATAGTGACGAGAGCAAGTGTTGCCCTGTGGCAGATATCCTCATTTGGATCGATGAGTGCACGGATAAGCGGTTCTATAGATGGCTCTCCGAGTGAACAGAGTGTTGCCATTGCGGCCATACGGACGGGCTCTTTTACGTCATTGAGTGTTTCGATAAGTGGCCCGATTGCCTGAGGATTCCCAATGCGGCCGAGGGCAACTGCGCTCTCGTATCGGACCATGGCATCGGGATCTTTGAGAGATTCGATGAGCTGGGGTACAGCCCGTGTCTCACCCAGGATCCCGAGTGCCTGAGCAGAACCTCGCCGGATAAACGGGTGGCTGTGTTTCAGCCCCTGTATTAAAGCACCCACCGATGGTTCACCGATCAATTGAAGTGCACGGATGATTTCCTGCCGTACATCTTCACCTGGTTCGTGCAGTGCCTCCATCAACGGTCCAACAGCAGGAGCGCCAATCTTTCCTAAAGTATCTGCGGATCCGCGCCTGATGATCCAGTAATCATCCTTGAGTCCTCTGATGAGCGGTTCGATGAATGGCTCGCCAAGGTCGCCGACCGATCGCACTGCATTCCACCGGGTATCAAGGTCGCCTTCACTAAGTGCCGTGAGGAAGCTTTCGTAGCGCACCGTTTGTGCACGGAACTGTGCTTCCTCCCTCCCCTTTTTCCCCCCTTCATCGCCTTTTCCTGACTTAAACATATTGAGGAATTTCTTTGTAATGCCCATGTACGTTCTCCGAACGAGTATTTGTATAAAATCCTTCAAATAGGTATCGGATACCTGTGACAGGTTCTAATCACCTTTGGGATAATTAAACCGGTTTTTTTACCGATCTGTGGTATAATACAGAACTTCCCGTGGATATGTGATAAGGAAAACACTACAGCAATAAACAGAATGCATTGACTTGTTTTTGTAAAAACAAATTCCGCTATATTTTGAAATTTTTTTATCAATTTTTCACTACAATTCCAGAAAAGGAAGCGGTTTAGAACCTCTCGTAACATTTTTTTTTGATTATGAGGTGAAACCAACCGTGAATTGTGTGGTACTGGATGTTGTTTTTGGGATATCATACACGTACATTGTATAGCTACCGGTCGGCATGTAGTTATCAAGAGTATATTTAAAATTCCATGTTTTATCAGCCATACAAGATAGCGAACCCAATTCAACACCGCTGGAGAACCGTTGAGGCCCATATAACACGAGTAAAACATTTTGAGCACCAGATGTGCATTGGCCCGAAAATGTGATGGTCTCGCCAGGTGCAGCCGCGTAAGAACTCGCTGCAATGGATACTTCTCCCCCCCCAACAACGGAAAATTCAACGCTGCTGGATGTAGTTTTATGGGCATCCTCAACTATCAGGGTGTATGAACCTGACTGGATAGAAAACCCTGGATTCCAGGTATAACTCCACGAACCGACGGAATTTACTTTTGGTTGGTCCAGAAGCACACCATAATAATAATATCCTGGTCCGTATAGTGTCAATAAAACGCTATCAGAGCCAGAACTCGTGCCTGAAAACAGAATCGAGTCTCCAATAATCATTGTGTTTTTACTCGCCTGGACAGTAACTTGGGGTGGTGAAGGTATGGTTAGTGGAGATTTTTCCTGAGGCACCTGAATATCTGGATAACGTGTTAATGCAGCATAATAGTGAGATGTTCCTGAAGATACCAAAATAGGTGTTGACCAACTTTGATACCCGGGATAACGGAATTCAAGTGTATGATTTCCTGGTTCCACAGTGGTAATAGTGCTTGGTGTACTACCCTGATATTGACTGTCAAGGTATACTTGAGCGCCGGAAGGTGATGAGGTAAGTTCGAGGGTGCCTTTCTCCTGACTTGATATGCATCCGGAGATTAACACACAACATACCAAGATTGAAATAACAATCTTCCCGTCCATTTTTACGTTCATATCTCCCACGATAACCGTTATTGCGCAGCATTATATAGGTTTGCAAAAAAATAGTCCTGCAAAAAACAGCCTGTATAGTCGCTCAACAACCCCTTGTAAGGCGCAGGATTTCCTGAGCGAGTGCGACACTCTTTTCTTCATCGATCATGAGCGTGTCAAACCTGACGGAATTGCTAACCTCTATCGGATCGCGGATATCCTGCACGAAGATGTCGGTGATCCCTTCGTAGCAGTTTAATGTCCCAAGGGAGCTGGGTTCAAATCCAGCTGCCTGCATGAGAGCACCAGCAGGACCGCTGACCGGAGTATTACCAATGAACGGGCTTACTGCAATCACTAATTTGTCACTCAGGGCAGGTTTTATTCCTTCACATGCAAGAATCGGGGAAATACTGGTGATTGGATTGGACGGCCCGATCACCACAGCATCGCTTGCTTCAATCACTGCGAGGACTTCCTCGGTTGCCACAGGAGGTTCAGTAAAACTTCTCACCACCTGCTCTATTTCGATCTTCCCTTTTGCCCGTACCCAGTATTCCTGGAAGTGAATCAGGCCGAGATCTGTTTTTACCTGTGTTGTCACTTCGGTATCTGTCATGGGGAGCACATTCTCCCGGACGCCGAACCGGTCGCAGAGAATTTTTGTTGCATTGGTCAGCCGCATCCCGTTTCTCATCATCTCGCCGCGGGCGATCTGCACCGCACGGTCCTTGTCTCCGATTGCGATGAACTCATCAATGCCAAGCCGGGCAATCTCTTCATGGGTGGTGAACGAATCGCTCCTGATGCCCCACCATGTGTCGGTATTGAGGATACCGGCAAACAAGTACATAACCGTGTCAAGATCCGGGGAGAGGTGATTTCCCGATATCCAGATATCCTCGGCAGTGTTAACGATGACAGAGATTTCATGCCGGTCCATCACCTTCTGCATGCCCCGCAGGAGCTTCGGGGTGCCTGTCCCTCCCGAAAGGAACGTTATCATTACTCAATACTTTAATGCGTTGTATATGAAGATTCTTTTAGTGAAATCGTGAAGATAATAAAAGACCCGGTCCATGGTTATGTTGAGGTGGAGGATTTTGCATTAGCCCTGCTCGATTCTCAAGCGCTCCAGCGCCTCCGCTACATTAAACAACTTGGTTTTTCGTATCTTGTGTATCCAGGTGCCAATCATACGAGGTTTGAACACTCGCTCGGCACCATGTTTCTTGCAGATGTGGCCTCACGCCGATTCGGGCTTTCTGAAAATGAGCATACACTGGTCGTCGCTGCAGCACTTCTCCATGATATCGGGCACGGCCCCTTCTCCCATGCGAGCGAACCGCTTATGGAGAAATTCCTGCATCGTACCCACGACGATATTGATGTGATTGTAAGGGAACAGGTGGGCAGTCTGCTCCGTGCATGGGGGATTGATCCTGACGAACTTTGCGCCGTTGTGAAAGGAAAACATTCATTGTCCCAAATAATTCACGGCGATCTGGATGTGGACCGGATGGATTACCTTCTTCGGGATGCCTATTATACCGGTGCACCCTACGGTTCCGTCGATGCTCAGCGCCTCATCCGGCACCTGATCCGGACCAGCGAGGGCACCGTTCTTGATGAGAATGGGGTGAATGCGGCAGAATCGCTGCTCATAGCACGTACGCTCATGCGGCCGACCGTGTATTATCATCATGTGAGTCGGATTGGAGAGAGCATGTTCCAGCTGGCAGTACTGGAACATCTCGACGGTGCAAAAAAAGAGGCTTCTCAACGTCTCTTTCAGATGGATGACGCGAGCTGTATGCATGCATTGCGTACCTCAGAAAATCCAGTTGCCCGGGACCTTGCCCTCCGGCTCTATGAGCGTCGGCTCTATAAACGGGCAATCTACGCCGGGAGCGATCGTGTAAGTACACCGCTATTTGAGCAGGGAGTGCCTATAGAAAAATGCCAGGAATTCGCGGCAAAGATCGCATCGAATGCAGGTCTCCAGCCGCATGAGGTACTGGTAGATATACCCTCGACTCCAAGTGAGATGACGATTGGAGTACGGGTAAAGAACCGGCATGCGGTTGTCGGTTTTAACGAGATCTCCCCGCGCATTCGAACCCTCAATACAACACGACGCGAACAGTGGCGCCTCGGCGTGTATACACTTCCTGAACACAGGGATTTGATTGCCGAAGTGGGCTGCGAGGTTCTGCACTTAAAAAAACCTACACGACAGGATACACTGTTTTAACGTATTTCTGGTGAAGTTTCTCCATCCTGATTTGCATGAGAAATGATCCTCCCGTCTCGCCGGTAAATGATCCGGTCAAACTATTTTTTATGCCATCCCTCAAGGGGCACCATCACTATTGTCTGTTTAAACTCTTTGTGCGGGATACGAATACTTTGACCTGACGGCGTATACAATGGATTCCTGAAGCACATAGATAAAAAATATTATATTACCATCTCCCAACACTCACCCATATGAAAAACAGTGCATTCATCTTTCTTACGCTGATCTTTGCGGGAGCAATCAGTGCCGGATGTATCCAGGACCTGGGACCTGGCGACACTCCGGCACCTACTCCTGTACAAACCTCAGAAGTACCACAAACCCCAACAATTCCCCTCCCACAACCCTCGTTTTCCATGGGCGATCATTACCTGAAGAAGTCGTACGCCTTCCAGAGTGAGAAGCAAATTTATGTGGAAGAGATCCGGGTGGATAATGCCTCGTGGGGTATCGTGTTTGATGTGCTTCCGCTGACTGACAACGTCATCTATAGCTGGTTCGAGATGAATGTCACCAATATTGATACGGGGCATACAGATACCTACGGCTACGGTCGTACCAATGGTTTTGAACTCAAGCACCTGATACCAATGTATAATACCGGACCGTACAAAATCGAGATGAGAGGCAATCGCGTCAAAGTGGATGTCGCTGTGGCAAAGAGGAAACCCTAAATGTTGAGGTGAATGCAATGATAGAAGACTGGATTGTAGTGATATGTGGTGTGGTGGCAATTGTTGTTGTCATGACTGTTATGCTGTTGAAACTTCGCAGTGCTGAGCGCAGGATGCACGAAAGCTCCTACAAACTCAAGGTCTATACAGATCTGTTGAATGCGATTACCGAGCTGAATCTTGCCTCCGGTGATCCTTACAAGATGGATATCGCAAAAAAGAACCTCGCCATAACGCTCAACCGCTTGAACCTTGTGGGAAGTTCCGGTGTACTCAAGAGCACAAGTGATCTTTTAGACTTTTTAAATGAACACAAGGACAAGGATTACGATACACTCCGCCTTCATAATATTCTCAATACTCTTGTAATCGAAGCGCGCCGGGATCTTAACCCAACACATGCACGCCGCGTGGAGGAAGCGCACGTGCGGTACCGCTTCTTTGCGCCACCAAAAACAAAATGATTCTTTTTTATTTTTCTCTAGGATTCCGGCATAAACTCTTTTTATCCTGAATCAGACATTGGTATCACAGGAGAGCGCGAGGATACGATGGAAAAAGAGTTTGTTATCGGAGTGACTGGTGCGAGCGGGGCGTGCTATGCCCGACGCCTGCTCGAGGTGCTCTGCAGGGATGCGAAGGTTCATATCATCGTTTCGGATGTTGCCCAGCAGATTGCCGCCCACGAAGGTGTTTCCTTTGAAGGGTTCAATGCAACATACCATACGATTAACAAGATTGCCGCACCGATCGCGAGCGGATCCAACCGGTTTGACGGGATGGTAGTAATTCCCTGCAGCGCAAAGACCCTTGCAGCAATTGCGATGGGGTATGCAGACAACCTGATCACCCGGACCGCAGATGTCTGCCTTAAGGAGCACCGGACATGTATTCTTGTCACAAGAGAGACTCCGCTCTCAAAGATCCACTTAAAGAACATGCTCGCAGCAGAGGATGCCGGGGCGACGATTATGCCGGCTTGCCCCGGGTTCTACCACAATCCGGAAACGATAGATGATCTGGTTGACATGGTTGTCGCCCGCGTGCTCGATCATCTCGAGGTGGAACATACTCTTGTAAAGCGCTGGAGCGGTTACGATGCGTGACTTCATAGAGAAAATGCGGGAACACGGACTCGTTGTCGATGTAGAGGAGCCTGTTTCAGCTGACATGCAGGCGCCAAAGATGACGGCCTCTACAGACAAACTCCTGTTTTTCCATAAGATCGATGGAGCCCGGGCAGTCATGAACCTTACCGCGAGCCGTCGCGCTCTCTCCATTGCTCTCGGCATTGACGAGAAGAAGATGGTAAAAAAACTTGCCGATGCGAAATTTGATGGAAGGGTAAAAACGGCAGGCATGCTCACGATGAAAAAACCCGATCTCTCCAAACTTCCCATCATGCACCATTTCCCTAAGGATGCCGGGAAGTATCTTACCTCGGGAATTGTCTTCTCACGGTTTGACGGTGTGGAGAATGCATCTATCCACCGGATGCAGGTACTGGACAATCACCGGGTGGCCGCACGGCTTGTTGAGGGAAGGCACACGCATGTGATGCTGGGAAAAGCATTGGCAAAGGGGGAAAAACTCCCCATTGCGGTTACCATTGGGACACATCCTGCTGTGACATTTGCCAGCTGCACCCGTGTTCCCCCCGGCATGGAACTTGGTTATGCAGCTGAACTCCTTGGGGGTGAAATTACCGTCCGGCAGTGCAGTAATGGTGTGCTGGTCCCGGATGCCGAGATCGTCTTAGAAGGATATATCGGGGGGGAAGTCACTGAGGAGGGGCCCTTTGTTGACATCACCGGAACCTATGATCCCGTGAGGCGGCAACCGGTGATTGAATTTACCGGTATGCACCTCAAACCGGACTTTATCTATCACGGTATTCTGCCTGGTGGCGATGAACATAAAATGCTGATGGGTGCACCCTATGAGCCGAAAATTTATCGTGCGGTTGCCGGAGTGACTGAAGTGAGGAACGTCGTGCTGACCAAAGGAGGTTGCGGCTATCTCCACGCGGTAATCCAGATTAAAAAAAGTACACAGGGTGATGCAAAAAATGCGATTATGGCCGCATTTGCTGCTCATACCTCCTTAAAACACGTTGTTATTGTAGACGAGGATATCGATCCCTGTGATCCCCTTGACGTAGAGTATGCGATTGCGACCCGCGTAAGCGGCGACCGGGATGTCATGGTGATCACTGGTGTGCGGGGGTCATCGCTCGATCCCTGCCAGCTCGAGGATGGAACCAACGTGAAAGTCGGGGTCGACGCAACAATGGTGCTTGGACGCGAGGATGACTTTTCGCGTGCGACCTGGTGAACCTGATGTATCTTGATCCTGAAGAAGAGAAGATGCTTGCCGGTGAGAATGGCGAGACCCGGCAGAAGATGCTGGAACTTCTCGTAGCTCTCGGTAAGGTCTTTGGTGCAGAACGTCTTGTCAGGATAAGAAGTGCACAGGTCAGCGGGGCCTCGTACAAAACCATCGGTGAATACGGGCTTGCTTGGCTTTCAAGTCTTGATGCGCGTGTAGTGGTTCCGGCGGTTTTGAATCCCATTGGCATGCCGCGTGGACGCTGGCAGGAGATGGGTGTCGAACCAGCGTTTGCAGCACGACAGCAGGCGGTGATCGCGGCATATGAACGCCTTGGGGTGAACCTTGAATGCACCTGCACACCGTATTACCTGCATGAAACTTCCTTTGGGGATCATCTTGCATGGTCGGAATCCTCAGCGGTCAGTTACGCTAACTCGGTCATCGGGGCACGGACAAACCGGGAAGGCGGGCCGGGTGCGCTTGCTGCAGCCCTGGTTGGAAAAACCCCCTGTTATGGGTTACATCTTGATAAAAACCGTAAACCCGATGTGATCATTGAAGTAAAATCCGATGAAAAAGACTGGGGCATTGCCCGTTACGGTGCGCTTGGCTATCATGCCGGGAAACTGGTGGGCAATAAAATACCGTATTTCCGGGGGATTACTCCCAATCATGATCAGCTGAAAGCACTCGGTGCTGCAATGGCGGCAACCGGGGCGGTGGCTCTCTATCATGTCGAGGATATTACACCGGAGGCAAAGAAGAACCAGTTCAATATTTCAGGTCTTGAAGTTATTACAGTTGAATCCGCTGAAATCGAACGGCTTTTTTCAGAGATTCCAGTCGACGCAGTTGCTGTTGGCTGCCCGCACTGCTCGCCTGCTGAACTTGTCGATATCGCCCGGCTCCTGAAAGGAAAAACTGTCACAAAACCCCTCTATGTCTTTGCCGCACAGGGAGTTATTGATAACAATAGAATGACCGTCAATGCCATTGAGAAAAGTGGTGCCCGGGTCTTTGCTGACACCTGTATGGTGGTCTCACCAGTGATGGAACGATACCCGGCAATTATGGTGAACAGTGGTAAAGCGCTTGCCTATGTGCCGGATATGTGCGGTGCGGTTGCCCGGATAGGCTCAATTGAAGAGTGCGTGGCTGTAGCAACATCGTAATCGCTGGTATCTTGTTCCCGGCACGTTTCGTACACTATCATTTGGGTAAGGCAAGATCCGAATAAAAAAATGGGTTAGTTATTACTTGAGAGAGAGCAGAATTTTTTTTATCTCCGCGACTGCAGCCGGCTCCGGGTTCTTTCCTTGGCCGACTCCCCCACCATACGAAAGGATTTTATTGACCTCATTTTTGGTCATACTGCCAAAGGGCAGATCATCCCAAATCTTCTGGTCAATTACATTCCAGGTGCATTGCAACAGGTGCCCGAGGAGATCGATATCTTCCCGGGTGAAAAAACTCCAGTCAGTGCCAACACCATGTTTTATTTTTTTTATTGCCTCTTCCACTCTCTTTTCACGGTGTACATGGTACAGCCGTCTTCCCACTTCTTTCTGCGATACATCCGGCATTTTTTAAAACCCCCGTCTCCCGCACATGAATGCGTGATCAGTTTTCTCATTACCCTCTCATGTGATAACCTTTATGGCACCCCCTTTGGACAGGTCTGTCAATAGCAAAAGAACGGGGAACCCCGGGATGAAGATGATAATGAGCCGGGATGTTGGGATAATGTTCCTGTTGTCCGATTGGTGTGTACTATGACCTAGGTGAAACACTAAAAAAAATCATCGGCCTGCTGAAATAATCCTGACTGTTTTTTAGAAAGCCACAGAGGACGACTGTCTGGATCTCATCTGTGCTTTGAAGGCACTGCTACGGTTTTTTGGGAGAGTCATTTCACTCTTTAAAAACAAGAATCGCGTCCCGTTAAAAATTTTTAATGAAATGAAAAAGGAGTAAAAAATATTGATGCACAGAGCAGAGGATCCTGTTTCCCCCCACATCAGATGGATCCCTTGAGGATCCCACTGATCTTATTGACCCCCGTCTCCTCCCGCAATTTCTTGCTGTTTACATCGTTTCCGATACTGATGATCTCCTCCAGATCTTTTCTGGTCAGGCGGGTAAAGGAACTCTGTTCCCAGATCTGTCTCCCCACGGAAACCCACGTCTCGCCAAGGATGTAGTTCAGCGTTTTTATATCCTGCGGTGAAAATGTAGATAAACCGGATCCCGGGTTGTGGCGGATCTTCTCTATTGCCGTCTCAACAGCTCTCTCCTTGTGCAGCTGAAAAATTCTTCTCCCCCGCTCGTCAGTTGTCACATCAGGCATGCATCCATCCTCACCTTAATCTTGTGATTCTGATTAAATAGTTTTTCTTGGATAAAATGCCAGAATAAACTCCAGGTTCCGCTATATTTCGGGACTTGCGCTGGCAGAGCAGGACAATACTGGCAAGAGAGCATAGTGCTGCAATCAGGGAAGCGTTTGAGACATGCTGTCATTCCCATGGAAACCCGGTAAAGGAAGGTGATAGTGTACGGAATTGGTCTCCCTGATAAAAAGACCGTGCGCGCTCTTAATTCCGCGGTTTGCCCAGGGTGCGGATGATCATCATGGTCGGTTCGTGTTGATGGCGACTCCAAGCGTGGTACTTCCGATGAGAAGCTCCGTCAGTAAACCTTCCCATGCGAGCTCATAAGAATCAGTGAGATATCCTCTGCATCTAAAAGGCTGATAATCTCATCAGATGGTCGATCCTGACGGATATGAATCTTTATTGAGGGCCCGGCACCAGCAAGATTGGTTTTTATTTCCTCAAGTTTCTTTGTTGCTTCCTGAACATTTGACTCGATATCTTCATGAGTTTCCTCCTTCGTCACGACATGAAGTATGTGTACCTCGCCTAACCCATCGAAATCCTTTAATGATGACAGCGCCTTTTGGGCAGGTTCTAAAAAAATCTGCGGGGAATAGTATCCGGGTAAATATCCCGGGACAGAACCTGCTGAATACTGCACCCTCAAGCTCCCCGGCTAGGCTGTGCCGTAAAATCAAAAGGTGCGTCTTTCCATTGCGTAATATATCAGCCGAAACGCTGCCAAGCGGGAGGCCTTTGACACGTCCTCTCCCGCGGGAACCGGTGATGATGGATGAAATGTTCTCGCACCCGGCCTCCGTGAGAATTGCAGTCGAGATATCGCCACTGGTGATGACATCAACGTTCACCTTGACGACAAATCCCAGATGTTCAAGGAAATTTTTTTCCTCCTCCAGCTGGATTCAGGCATTCTCAATATGTGTCTGGTGTGAAGAGTGGCATCGACAACATGCTGGAGGACTATTTCCTGTATCCCGGGGATCCTGGTGAGGAATAAAATGGTTTTTTTGCGTATTCAGAAAAACCTGTGGGAACTAAAACCTTTCCAAACGTCTACGTCACCCCGTGTTGTTTTACTCTCTTTTTTGTTTTAATATAAATTATCCCTATCGTGCAGATCGGAATTTTCCGTTATACTGATGCAGGACATCAACACTGCAATGCCATGCGGATCCCGATTCTCCTTATTAAAAATTTAGCGTGACTCAATGATTTTTAATAGTATTGCACCAACTACCAAATAATCAGATCTTGCGATGGAAATGGGCAAAAACGATATTGAGTTGATAATAATGTTTTATGCCCTTCTGATATACTATAAAAATTAAGGGGTTTTTTTATGGCAGAAGAGATTAGAGACTTGATCGAAAAAATAAATCAGGAAGGAATCAAGGCCGCGGAGGAAAAGGCTCAAAATATAGAGGCTGCCGCAAAGCAAAGAGCCGATGACATCCTCGCTCAGGCAAGACTTGAGGCAGGGGAAATGATTGCTGTCGCAAAAGACAGGATTCACCGTGAAGACGAAAAAGGAAAAACCCTTCTTGCTCAGGCGGGAAGGGATCTGCTTCTCTCCTTAAGAAAGGAAATTAATGCCATGCTTGGGCGCATTGTGGTTTCAGACATCCATCAGGTCTTGACCCCCGAGGCACTATTCAAACTCTTATCGGAAGTGGTCAGGAACTATAAAGCTGGGGAAAGTAGTGACATTACGGTTTTTCTTAATAAAGAGGACCTGGAACACCTGGAAAAAAATTTTTTGAACAAACTCCGGGAAGAAACGAAGAAAAAGATCATTTTGATGCCTGCGGAGGAAATTTCGGGAGGTTTTACCATAAGTTTTGATAGTGGAAAATCCTGCTATGATTTTACCGATAAAGCCCTGGCAGAATACATTGGCACCTATCTTAAACCGAAATTAAACAAGATTCTTCAAGAAGCAATTGGGGAATGAAATAAGATGCCTAATTTTTACACCTATTTAATCGCAAGCCTGCCGATGCTGCATTTCGGAATGAAACCGCCATTTTCTTTTGAGCGTTTTCTCGAAGTATGTCGCCAGTTTATTCCGGAAAAAGACTTTCAACTATTAAGTACCCTGCCGCAACCTGGACAATATTCGGCAAAAGGCATAAGACACCAGATTATTCAGAAATGGATCGAATTCGATGTTGCCTTAAGAAATGAGGTGGTCAAGATACGTGCCACAAAAAAACACATTGAACCTGCGACGTATCTGCGACCCGGCGGTCACAGCGGTTCTTCCCTCGCCCCTGCAATTATGGCAGCGAACATAAATACTTCAATTCTTGATGCGGAAAAGACACTGGACGAGACGCGCTGGAAGGCTTTAGAGGAGTTGTCAACAGGTCACTATTTTGATTTGGATTTATTGATAACCTATGCGTATAAATTATTGATACTCCAGCGCTGGGAGAACATACGCGAGGCAGATAAAAAAATCCTGCTTGAACAATCTTTACTGCATTAACGGAGAATAAATGACTGCACTCAGAAAAGGCCGCATTACCAAAATCAGCGGTAACATGGTAACTGTCCGTTTCGATTCTCCGGTGATGCAGAATGAGGTTGCCTATATCCTGCACGAAGCAGAGCGTCTTAAGTCTGAAATCATCCGTGTACGGGGCAACCATGCGGAGATGCAGGTCTATGAGGCAACCGATGGTTTAAAAATCGGCGAAGAGGTTGAGTTTACCGGAGAGCTTCTTTCGGTTGAGCTGGGGCCGGGGATGCTCGGTCAGGTATTTGACGGTCTGCAAAATCCCTTGCCAGAGATTGCCCAACAATGCGGCTTTTTCTTAAAACGCGGTGTTTATGTCAAGGCACTTTCTGATACCCAGGTCTGGGATTTTACTCCCATGGTACAACCCGGCGACAGAGTACGTGCCGGAGATAAAATAGGATTTGTGGTGGAAAAAATATTCAAGCACTACTGTATGGTTCCTTTCTCCTTGCGGGGAACTTTTGAGGTTGTGTCGATTGAAACTGCCGGCACGTTCACGATACGCGAGGTAGTTGCACAGATAAAAGACCCCCACAACAAGATCTATCCTGTGTATTTAAGCCAGAATTGGCCGGTGAAAATCCCTATTCAGGCATATGCCGAGAAACGAAAACCCGGTGAACCGCTGGTTACCAAGATGCGCCTTATTGATTCGCTCTTTCCTGTGGCCCGGGGCGGGACGTATTGCATTCCCGGTCCTTTTGGAGCAGGAAAAACCGTTTTACAGCAATTAACCAGCCGGCATGCCGAAGTGGATATCGTTGTTATTGCTGCCTGCGGCGAACGTGCCGGGGAAGTAGTCGAAACAATAAAAACATTCCCTACACTACTTGACCCCAGAACCAACCGCCCTTTGAGCGACCGCACCGTCATTATCTGTAATACCAGCTCCATGCCTGTGGCAGCGAGGGAATCGAGCGTCTATACGGCAGTAACGATAGCCGAATATTACCGTCAGATGGGTCTTCATGTGCTTTTGCTTGCGGATTCCACTTCCCGTTGGGCCCAGGCCATGCGTGAGATGTCCGGGAGGCTCGAAGAGATTCCCGGCGAAGAGGCGTTCCCCGCATATTTAGAGTCGCGTATCGCCTCTTTCTACGAAAGGGCAGGTTTGGTGCGGTTATATGACGGCTCAACCGGTTCGGTTACCATCGGCGGAGCAGTCAGCCCTGCAGGAGGAAACTTTGAAGAGCCGGTAACCCAGGCAACGTTAAAAGTAGTTGGCGCATTCCACGGGCTTTCCCGCAGCCGTTCCGATGCCCGCAGATACCCGGCAATAGACCCGTTAATCAGCTGGAGCAAGTATAAAAGTTTTATTGATGAGAAACAGAAAGAGCGGGGGCACGGGATTCTGCGCAAGGGTTTCGATGTGGCGCAAATGATGAAAGTTGTTGGAGAAGAAGGGACTTCGCTTTCTGATTACGTGGACTATCTTAAAGCAGAATTTTTTGATTTTGTCTACCTGCAGCAGAATGCCTTTGATCCAGTTGACGAAGCTACCCCCAAAGAACGGCAGATTTACATCTTTGATTTTATTTACCGCATTCTGGAAGCGGATTTTAGCTTTGAGGATAAAAATACGGCTTTGCACTTTTTTTTACAGCTGCGACAGATCTTCAGGAGCTGGAACTCCGCACCGTATCAGAGCGAAGAGTTTGCAAAAACCGAAAAAGAGATCAGGGTGTTTGTACTCGAACGGTCAAGGGAAGGTTAGTATGCAGAAATTATATACCAACATACATCAGATTGTCGGGGACGTCATTACTGTCGAAGCGGAAAACATAGGTATTACAGAGCTCGCCCAGGTAATCACCAAACGCGGGACTTCCCTGGCCCAGGTTATCCGCCTTGACGGAAAAAGAATATTTTTACAGGTTTTTGCCGGAAGCCGCGGCATTTCTACGGGCGACAAGGTACGGTTTTTGGGACACCCGATGCGTGTTGCCACCGGCACCATGCTTTTGGGTCGCATTTTTAACGGAAGTGGTATGCCCCTGGATAACGGGCCAGAACTTTCCGAAAATCTCGTCGGTATTGGCGGGCCACCCGTGAATCCGGTAAAAAGAATTATCCCGAACAAGATGATTCGGACGGGCATACCCATGATCGATGTATTTAATTCTTTAGTTGAATCCCAGAAGCTCCCTATTTTTTCCATTGCCGGCGAGCCTTATAACGAACTGTTGGCCAGAATTGGAACCCAGGCGGAAATCGATATCATTATTTTGGGTGGCATGGGGTTAAAATATGATGATTACCTTTTCTTCAGAGACACCTTAGAAGAACACGGCGCACTTTCCCATTCGATTGTGTTTATGCATACCGCAGCCGATCCGGTTGTGGAGTGTCTGCTTGTTCCGGATATCAGTCTGGCGGTGGCAGAGAATTTCGCTCTGGAGGGAAAACGGGTTCTGGTACTATTGACGGATATGAGCAATTTCTGCGATGCGTTAAAAGAGATTGCCATCACCATGCAACAGATTCCCTCTAACCGTGGATATCCGGGCGACCTTTACAGCCGGCTGGCAGCCCGCTATGAAAAGGCAGTTGATTTTGACACCGCAGGCTCAATTACTATTCTCGCAGTAACCACGATGCCGGGAGATGACATAACTCATCCGATTCCGGACAATACCGGTTATATTACCGAGGGGCAGTTTTACCTTAAGAACGGTGTGATCGAACCATTCGGTTCCTTAAGCCGTCTGAAGCAGCAGGTCAACAGCAAAACCCGCGATGACCACCGGACGATTATGGATTCGATGATTCAGCTTTTTGCCGATTACCGCGAAACAAAGGAAAAGCAGGCAATGGGATTTCAGATGAGTATCTGGGATATGAAACTTCTTAAATATGGAAAACTCTTTGAAGATAAAATGATGTCGTTAAAGGTGAATATCCCCCTGGAGAAAGCGCTGGATCTGGGCTGGGAGATTTTGCACGATTGTTTCACTCCCGAAGAAACCGGGATAAGGAAATCCTTAATAGATCAGTATTGGCCAGATTAGTATGAAAATAAAATTTACTCAAGGCGAGCTTAAAAGACAGAGAGATGCTCAAAGGCAGTACGAGAGGTATCTTCCCACTCTGCAGCTGAAAAAGCAGCAGCTGCAGCTTGAAATTTTACATCAGCAGAGTGCTCTCAGGAAGAGAAAAAATTCCTTATCAGAAAGGGAGAAATCAGCAGAAGAATGGTCAGGACTTTTAATTGAGGTTTCCGATATCAAGCATTGGCTTATCACTGAAAAAATCATCACCGCAAAGAAAAACATTGCCGGGGTTGATGTACCGGTTTTTGAACGGATGGATTTTAAGCCGGCGGAGTATGATTTGTTCCTGACGCCTCTCTGGGTGGATGCAGGTTTAGAATCATTAAGGAATATGGTCTCTTTACAAGAAGAGATAGCCATCATTGAAAAAGGAATATTTATTCTCAAGCATGAATTGCGAATTACTACGCAGCGCGTCAATCTGTTCGAAAAGGTAAAAATCCCTGAGGCACAAGAAGCAATCCGCCTGATTAAAATCTATATCGGCGATCAGATGACGAATGCCGTTGGTCGCAGCAAAATTGCCAAAAATAAAATCGAAGAAACTAATTTTGAGGAGGTGGCGATATGATTATTCCGATGAAAAAAGCCACCATCCTCTTCGAAAGCAGAGATGCAGAAGCAACGGTAAAATATTTACGTACATTAGGAGTTTTGCACGTTGAGCACCAGAATCTGCCGGAGGGCAGAGATATATCCGCGCTCCAGGAAAAAGTGGCCTTAATTAATTCCTCATTTGATGTCCTGAACCGGGCGATACTGTTAGAGAAAAACATTCAACCGCAGAATAACATCATCGGTGACTGGATACCGGTTGCAAACCACATCATTGACTTGGGAAAGCGCAACGAACAACTGGAGTCCTTATCCAGAAATATTATTGGTCAAATCAATGAGTGGGAGCGCTGGGGGGATGTTGATCTCATTCAAATACAAGACCTGAGCCAAAACAGCATTTACCTTAAGCTTTACCAGGTACCAATAAAAGAAATAGGAAGTTTTCCCGATGACGTAGTAGTAAAAACGATATTTACTGCAGGTGACATTGCCCATTGCGTGGCAATATCACGCAGGCAGTTCGAGTGTGCTTTTGAGGAAATTCATCCCCCCAAGGAAGGCCTGTTTTTGCTTAAAAAGCGGCTCTCCGACAATGATAAGGCTATGGAGTTGATTAAAGGTGAGATTATTGAATCTGCTTCTTTTTATGAGAATCTTTTAGGAATAAAGAATAAACTGGAGAAGGAGATAGAATTCCAGCAGGTTTTAATTGGCATGGGCAAGGAGGGGGCAATCAGTTATGTAACAGGATATATCCCGTTCGATGTGGAGGCGCATCTGATTGCCGAAGCCAAGATCAATAAATGGGGAATCGTGATCACCGAGCCTTCGGATGGGGATAATGTGCCAACGCTCCTGCGCAATCCCAAATGGGTCGGTATGATTAAGCCCGTGCTTGGGCTTTTGGGGCTCACGCCCGGATATCACGAACTTGACGTAAGTATGCTGTTTCTGATTTTTTTCAGTATCTTTTTTGGCATTCTTATTGGTGATGCCGGTTATGGACTGGTCTATATCTTACTCACGGTCCTGTTCACAATCTGGTTACATAAAAAGATGCTGCTGAATACTGAGAAGAAAACGATCGTTTCACTTTTTTTTCTCTTAGGTTCCTGCGCAATTATATGGGGTGCTCTTACCGGTACCTTTTTCGGCCAGGGATGGTTAACGCCCCTCATTCCGCAGCTAAACAACGCAACCTTCATGACAACGTTCTGCTTTTTCCTGGGAGCATTTCATTTATCCATTGCCCATTCCTGGCGTGCATACCTGAAAATACCGTCGCTGACCGCCCTCGCTGATGTCGGATGGATATGTATACTCTGGGCCGCATTTTTTCTGGCCAGGACGTTAATCCTTGGAGAAGGTTTTCCAGCCTGGGGATTATGGCTGGTTGCCGCAGGAGTTGTACTCGTGATTTTATTTACCAATCCCCAGGCGAATATACTCAGAGGCATTGGAGAAGGGCTGGGGACGGTGGCGTTGAGCTTTATGAATAATATTACCGACGTGATCTCGTATATACGTCTTTTTGCGGTTGGTCTGGCAACTCTCGCGATAGCGGAGACTACAAACTTTTTGGCTTCAGGATTCGGCAATGGTGTTGTAGCTTTAGTCGCAGGTGCAGTAATTCTTGTCACCGGCCATGGATTAAACATTGTTTTAGGACCGATGTCAGTACTCGTGCACGGCGTCAGGCTTAACGTGCTGGAATTTTCGGGGCATGCAAATGTAACATGGAGTGGGGCAACGTTCGAGCCACTCAAAGAATGAACAGGAGGATATCATGGAAAGAATAAACAGGAGGATATCATGGAAAGAATAAACAGGAGTACATCATGGATGCGCTGCTGATGCAATTTCAGGATCTGGGATTAGGTCTGGTGCTTGCCTTGTCGGCCTGCGGGTCTGCCGCCGGAGCAGGTGTCGCCGGAATGGCTGCGATAGGAGCATGGAAGAAGAATTACAGCCAGAATAAGCCGGCGGCATTTATGCTCGTTGCTTTTGTCGGTGCACCGCTTACCCAGACAATCTATGGCTTTATCGTGATGAACAGGATGTATGAACTTACCGCACAAGGCATATACCTTTGGGGTATCGGCGCTTTTTGCGGCCTGGCGATAGGCCTTTCTGCATACTATCAGGGAAAATGTGCTGCCTGCGCCTGCGACGCCATGGCAGAAACTGGTAAAGGATTCGGCAATTACATGATCATATTGGGTATGACCGAGACCGTGGCGTTACTCGTGATGGCCTTTACCCTGGGTATCCTTGGCAGGTTTGCCGTGGCATGAATTCGCGTAGTTAGCACGAGAATTCCATACCTCACCCGTATTTTGGCTCGGAAAAATCCTGATTATTTACGATGAGACGGGTTGATTATACGAACTCCGGCACAATCTCATTTCGGCGTAAAATTATGTACATGAATGCAATGACAGAGAAACAGGCTGGTAAGGCCGTCAATACTGTATGCTGCAATCGTATTCAGGAATGATGAGGGCTTTAAAAAATTCCATTCCATTCTTCGCTGTTCTCCAAACAGGCCTGTTGCCTTTATTGTTCAGGGCAAGATCGATAAGGTATCCGATCGAGAATATCCTCGTTATGAATTCGGGACTATTATTATGCACCCCGAACTGAAAATCATTCGGAGAGTTCGGCCTTATTTATTTCCCCATCATTCCGGCTTACGGATGATGATCACCGGCCGTTTTGCGTTCACAGCCGCCGTATGCGCTGTGCTGCCAAGTAAAAGTTCACGGAACCAGCCTCTTCCATGGGAGCTCATCCAGATGACAGATACGTCCTCTTCATCGGCAATTCTCGTGATCTCGAAGCTGGGATTCCCTATCCTTACCATTGTCCTGACTTCGACTCCCTGTGCGGCAAGACTGTTGCGGATTGCTTCTATCTGACCCTCAGCCTTTTCGACAGCATCCTCAATCTCAGCTTCAGTCTCGCCCTGAGTAACAACATGGAGAAGGATAACCCCTCTCACCCCATTTGTCCTGCTGAGAAGGGCTATCGCACCGTCTGAAAATGGGGAGAAATCAACCGGACAGAGGACCCGGGAAAGTATCATCGGGCAGAACATTTCATAGGTCTTCGCTTTCATCTCCTCAATAATTTTATGGCGCATGATCAGTATATTGGTCCTGCTGCGGCGGAGGACCGCCATCGATACACTGCCAAGGTGGATCCCCTCAACGAGGCTTTTCCCCCGTGCACCGATAACAATCAGGGAAACACCTCTTTCCTCGGCTGTTTCGATGATTGCTCCGGCGGTGTCGGATGCTATCTTTACCGCCGTAGTCACCCTGAGGTTCTGGCTGAGGTTTTCAAGGTAACGTTTCTCTTCCCTGAGGAAATTTTCGCCGGTCCGGTAGAATATATCCCCTATCTCTCCACCACCTCTCGGAGATCTTGCCTCTTCGACAACGTGGAACAGGATGACATCGCGGGCTCCGGGAAAACCGGCTATGCAGTCGAGTGTTCTCTTTGCATACTCTGAAAAATCTGTCGGGAACAGTATTTTTTCAAACATAGTTCACTCCAATAGAGAGATCGAAATGCTGGCAGCAGACAAGGCGAAATGGACGGGACTCTTTTGAACAATAAATACTATTTACGATATTTAATGCTATCTGGATGTGTCATCTCCAAAATGACCTGATGCCAACCCATGTGCTGTTGTATGGATGCAGGTATCCTGCAAAAAGATGAAGTGCACTGATATGCCAGAATACACATTATCAGAAATTTGACAGAGAGACATGTTTCGACTTCCGCTATAGAAAAATTACCCGCGATAGATAACTGAAGAAGGGAGAAATGAGCTTTCTCGCTTCCTCCGCAGGTATGGCAATAAGGTTTTCCACATTATGGACTTCTCTATGTCGAATTAAAGATTTTATCGATACTTTTTCATTCGGACTTCACTCACTCCTTGCCCGTTGAGAGCATTGCACCCCTGGGGGAAAGTCTCTAAAAAAATATTACCCAAAATAAAGGAAATGTAGATACCACTTATTCTCTATAAGCTAAACAATTGTTACATAAGCATAATTATTGCCGCAATAACGAATCCCAAGATGGTCATCGTCTCCGGAATAGCCTCAATTACGATAATAATGCCTGCCATCTCCGGTCTCTCTGCAATAGTCCCGGCTCCCGCCGCACCAATTCTGGATTGTGCCCAACCAGTGGCAATTGCACCCGCAAAAAATGCTAATGCGGCCCCGATAGGTTTTGCCCATTCATCTGCCATACACACCACTTCCAAATCATTCGCATGTTTATCTGGAGCCTCCTTTGAGGCTCCCGTGCTTCGATAATCCGCTCCTGGCAACGGTCAACTGCCCCTTTTTTCAGTTTGTCGACGATTTCGGACATGTTGTTCATCATAAGCAATCATTAAATATGATCAATGTCAATACTCCTGTTTCTAAACGATAAATGTTTCTATTGCCGATTATGTTATACAGAAGACTATCCTGACAATAGAGCGCAACAGTCTGGTTCATAAAATCAATGAGATTTGTACGGAGGTTGTCGATACGATTGGGAAGGCCAACGGGCTCTGCAGAGGCAGGCACGGACAATATTAAAGAGATGCTTGCCGAATCATTACAGAATTGATACCAGTATTTCCATTACTATCTGTTACTGCTATTACTTTCGCATCTTTCTTTTTGGAAAAATTTCATGATATTGGATTGAAATTGCCAAGGACCTGTGTTATCATGAATGAGAAATGAGGGCGATAGGATGAAATAGAAGATATGCATATTTCTTGTTAAAAACGGAGTTTCCATGATATGAAAACGAGAAATATGAACATGAATTATTCATTGAAAGAGGTAATATTTTTATTCATTTTTATCAATTGTGTTATTACCGGGTTATCCACAGTTCTTATCATTATTCTCTCCCGTTTCAATTTTAACAACAGCGGGATTATGGGATTTTTTGAACTGGGCATTATAGGAGTACTTTTACCGATAGCTGGAATGATTGCAGGATTTAAAATTGGTGATTTATATATATTTATTTATAACATATTTGCAAGTCTCTTGAACAGTCATAAAATCGAATTGAATAACAGGTTATAAGATTATTTTGATAACAATTGCACCAGAAGCGATGGATAGCCGTAATTAATAAAATGGGTTTCTTCTTAATAACGACCACCAAGATATTCTCAGGTGATTGGATGAATGAACCTTATAGAATTCTAACAACACACGATTTCAGAAGATACATCAGAAAAATACCTTAGGAAACAAGGATTTCATAAACGATTTAATCAATATCCGTTCTTTGAGAGATCCAGGATCGGCCGGATCAGCCGAGGCAAGTTCAAGTGCTACGAATGTCGGAAAGAATGGGAACCGGGACGCGGGAGTATCCTTGAAGAGTTGAGTGTCCCGTTGGTCCGTGTTTTAATTGCAATAAAACTTTTTGAGTTGGATACCTCCTTTCGACAAGCAGCCCATCAGCGCGATCTCTCCTATAACACTTTTTACGATCTCTTCGATTTGTTCAGACAATCGAAAGTCAGAATGGATTGATCCTTCATTTATCTTTCCGGTGAGATAGAAATGGATGAATCGTATTTTGGAGGGAGAAGAAAAGGAAATTGGAGCCGGGGAGCTGCCGGGAAGATCCGGTATTTGGTATCCTGGAACGCGGGGGAAAAGTCCGGGTTGAGGTTGTACAGAATGTCACTGGAGAGACACTTCTCTACATGATGATCATGAATGTGAATCGGAGCGGTGTCATTTACACCAATAAATTCCGGATTATAACGGACTCAACTCCTCTGGGTTTCGTCATATGAGAATTGATCATGGTAAACGATTTGTCAACAGTAAGGTCTATATCAACGGGATCGATGGATTCTGGTCATTTGCTAAAAAAGGCGGATGAAATACCACGGCATTAATCCAAAAAAATTCCCGCTATACTTAAAGAATTGGAATTCCGATACAACACCAACACCACGATTTTTATGATGATTTAGTGAAATGTCCCTCTGAGTATTCTCTGGGGGCTTCTAATCAGTAATCACTATCTGCGACATTCAGTGGGAGGATTTGGACCATATCCCTCTTTTATAATAATAAATCCTATAAAAAAAATCCATGAAATACGCCTTTGACAAAGCAGAATCGACAATAGAAACATTTATCGTTTAGAAACAGTAGTATTGACATTGACCATATTTAATGATTGCTTATGATGAACAACATGTCCGAAATCGTCGACAAACTGAAAAAAGGGGCAGTTGACCGTTGTCGGGAGCGGATTATCGAAGCACGGGAGAATCCAAAGGAAACAAAATTTACGACCAATAATTGCCGCCAGAATCATGGTCTGACATCACATTCGAAAAAAATGCGGGGATTATAACAGGTGTTGCAGATGGCAGAAGAAAAATCGTTATTGCAGCAAATCCGTGAAAAAGAGCTGACGATCAGCATCAAAGTTGATGAGACAAGAAGGGAAGGTGAGGAGGTTATTCTCACTGCGAGGAAAGAAGCCTCGGAAATAATTGAGACCTCAGAGAGAGAGGGAAAAAAGGCTGCCCAGGAATATTATGAAAAAGAAATGGAAAAATTAAAAAAAGAAATTGAGCAGCTCAGAGATCAGAGCAATCAACAGGCCTTATTGGTTCGGACAGAGGGCGAACGCAATTTACCCTCAGCAATAAATAAAATCGCGAAAGTTGTTACCCTGGAGTAAGGCGATATGCTTCAAAAGATGAAAAAGATTCAGGTACTGGGGCCAAAAAAAGATCTTCAGAGCGTAGTCGATGTCCTGTACCATACGGGAACCGTCCAGATTGAGGACATATCCAAAACAATCCGCCCCGGTGATACCCTTTTAAGGAGGATGGATAATGAAAAAGGAGGAGAAATTGCAAATACCTTGGTAAAATTAGGGGGAATTTTCCTTGCCCTCCCTAAAATTAAATATGATACGAAGAAGCAGGAACAAATCTATGAGGAATTGCAGCAAATCAGCCAATCTGAACTGCTTGCGAGGGCAAATCACGTAATCGACGAGCTCGAATCGACCACAAAGGACCTCGCTATAAAGAAGAGTGATCGGGAGTTTTCCCTTAGCTCAATGGACAGGTACGAAAAAATAATTAAAAAAATTCAGCCTCTGGAAAGCCAGTTGCCGATTTTAGAGGGTTTTGAAGTCACGGTAATCCTCATCCAGCGTGAGTTCAGGGAAGTTTTAGACTTCATCAAAAATACGCTGGCTGAAATTACAAAAAAACAGTTTGAAATGATTTCAGCGGATATCGATGAAACAACTATTGCTGCGGTTATCGTCTTCAATAAAAGATATTCTGAGGGAGTTCACTCGCTCATCTTCTCCCAGAATGTCAATGAGGTGCGGCTGCCATCTGAGTTCGTCGGTAAGCCCTTCAATGAAATTCTTCAGATGATTTCCATAAAGAGGACAAAATCAATTGACGAGATGGCGGCAATCGACGAAAAACTGGTAAGCCTCGCTACGAAATGGTACCAGGAACTTGCCGTGCTCAAAAAAGTGCTTGAGGACAGGAACGAAGAAGCAGGTATGTTCGGCAAATTCGGTCAGACGGAATATACTTTTGTAATTCTGGGGTGGATCCCCAAAAAATACCTGCAACGCACACAAGAAGCACTAAAAAATGCCTTCGGCAACAGGGTCTTTGTCAATGAGCTTGAGGTAAGTCCGGAGAATATGGACGAGGCACCCACTTTCTACGATAACCCTGATATCGTAAAACCCTTCGAATTTCTCCTGGGGGTGGTCAGCACATCAAAGTACCGGGAGATTGATCCAAGTCCGCTGATGGCGATCTTCTTCCCGATTTTCTTCGGATTTATGGTCGGTGATATTGCATATGGTCTCATTATCCTTGGGATTGCCCTGATTCTGAAAAACAGATATAAAATGGAGGTCTGGCTTCAGCACCTGATGAACATTTTCATTATATCCTCTATCTGGACTCTCTTTTTCGGGTTCATCTATGGGGAGTTCTTCGGGGATTTCGGTGAGACTATGGGCTGGATCCATCCCATGACAATCGCTGGTGTCGAAATGAACAGGCTTGAAGCGATAGTTCCCATGCTGATCCTCGCCATTGCGATTGGTGTATTTCATATATTCCTCGGTCTCAGTCTGGGAATCCTCAATGCCATTACCAAAAAGAGCAAGAAACATGTGATGGAAAAGGCTGGAATGATTATGGTAATCACGGGACTGCTCCTGGTCATCGGCGGGGCGGCAAAGATAGTTCCGGAGTTCCTCCTTCAGCTTGGCGTGGTACTGGTCATCATTGCTGTGCCACTGATCATTTATGGAGGAGGGTTCTTCGGCGTATTCGAGATCATAAGCACCGTAGGTAACATCCTCTCCTATGCCAGGCTTATGGCGATCGGGATGGCTTCGGTTGTCCTTGCTCTTGTCGCCAATGAGCTTGGTGCGAAGATGGACATAGCACTGCTCGGATTTTTCATCGCTGCCCTGCTGCATCTACTCAATATTGCGCTTGCGATGTTCAGCCCGTTTTTACATTCCTTCAGGTTACATGTAGTGGAATTCGATTCCAAATTTTTGGAGGGCGGAGGAAAGATATTCAAACCCTTCAGAAAGGAAAAGGAGGGTGAAACCGTGAAATGAACACGGATCATCCCGCTGGTTTGGCAAACATTCTGTACAGCAGATTAAGAACTTTTAATCAGGATCATATCATTAAACACAAAAAAAGAGGTTGTGGTAAACATGGTGGTGGATTGGGGTATTCCCATTGGAGCTGGTATTGCATTTGGACTTGGAGCATTGGGAACAGGAATTGCACAATCAAAGATTGGGGCAGCCGGTGCCGGAACTATTGCGGAGAGACCTGAAACATTTGGTCTCATGGTGATACTTGTGGCAATTCCTGAAACTCTGGTCATTCTTGGTTTCGTGGTCGCGGCAATGATGATGATCATGCTCGTGTGAATGGAGGGGATTGTCAAGCTACAAGAGATAAATCTGCCATGATGTACTGATATATGGCATATCGGTCATTTGGAGGAACCGGGAACATTTTGAGGAACATGTGGGATCGAACATAACTGTACTGGTCCTAAACAAGCTTGAACAGGAGTTGGTGGTGCGATGGCGATTGAACAATTGATAGAATCCGTTGAGGTGAGTGCCGAAGAAAGAATCACGGAATTGAGGGAAAAGGCATACAGGCAATCGGTGGAGATACGAAATGAGGCGGAGGGGAAGGACGGAGCCATCAAACAGAAGCATCTGGATGCGGTTAAAAAAACTGTAGAAGTCGAACGTAACAAATCAATTGCTAAGATCAAAGACGAAACGCGGATGCAGATTACCCGGACCAAAGATGAAGTATACAAAAAAGCCTTTTTTGAAGCCCAAAAAATTCTCTCATCAATACGATCTCGTGCAGATTATGAGAACAATTTCAGAAAAATGTTACAAGAGGTGGTTTTAGAGCTGGAAAGGGAAGATATCCAGTTGCATATCGATAAAAGGGATGAAAACCTCTGTAAAAAAGTGTTGTCCGAACTTAAACTGAACTGCGAGGTGGTTACCGATATTACCAGTGCGGGAGGTCTGAACGCGAGCACAAAGGATGGAAAGTTCATCGTATTCAACACGATAGAATCCAGATTTGAGACGGCAAAGGCTCTTTTAAAACCAGAAATATTTACATCGCTCTATGGTGGTCAGAGTGAACGTGGAGTATGATTATATAAATGCCCGGATAAAAGGCATGAAAAGTCGCCTGCTCGCTCCTCCCGTGTTTGAATCCCTGATCCTCAAACCGGACGTTGAATCCATCATTGCTGAGCTGGAAAATACTCCCTATAAACAGGAGATTGAAAAGGCAACAGTCCAGTATTCCGGGATAAAGTGTATCGAGGTTGCCTTACGGAAGGATTTCACGAATGCCTTCAGAAAGATTTTAGGTTTTATGAAAGAAGGAGAATCCGAAACGTATATTAAAATTCTGCTGAGCCGGTGGGATATCCAGAACATCAAAACCATTCTCCGGGGAAAGAATATCCATATGACCTCAGCGGAGATCGTCGAATGCCTTGTCCCGGCAGGGCAACTGGATGATACCACGCTCATTGAGCTTATCAAGCAGCCGGATGTCAAAGCGGTAATCGATCTCCTTGCAACATGGGGGATCGAATATGCAAAACCATTAACCCGGAATTTTAAGGAATACTCAGAAAAAAGGGATCTAACCGTCCTTGAGTATGCCATTGACAAATTTTACTATGAAAATGCATTAGAAAAATTAGGCGAAGATTCCTATGATGATCGCACCATTCTGGAAATGATAACCACGGAGATTGATGTGACCAATATCAAAAATGTTCTGAAGATGATAAGGGACAAAATCGAGATTGAAGAAGCAGAAACATTCCTGATCAAAGGCGGTATTGTGCTGGATATCGAGAAGTTGCTCAACATGCTGAGATCCGGGACGCTTGAGGGAGCGATAAAGGTCCTGGACGCCACGCCATACAAGTTTCTGTCGGAACTTCCCGCAGATGTGTTCAAGACAGAAAAGGTATCAGTATTTGAAAAAGAACTCGAAAAATATCTGATTAAACGAGGGATCAGCAGGTTTCTCGGTGATCCGCTGAGTATTGCCGTTGCAGTCGGGTATGTCTGGGCGAAATATAACGAGATCACCAATATCAGAATCATCGCGAGGTGCAAAACTGCCGACATAACAGAAAAAGAAATCCGGGAGGAATTGATCTATGTATAGATTTGTCGTGGTCACCGATCCCGATTCGGCAGCGGGGTTCAGGCTTGCCGGTGTGGATGTAATCGAGGTATCCAATCTGGATGAGGCAAAGAAGATCATACCCCCCCTGATGTATAAGGACGATACGGGAATCGTTGCGGTCAGTGAAGATTTCATGGCAGCACTTGACGAAAAACTGCTGGAAAAAATCGAAAAAACATACCGGCCGATCATTATTCCGATTCCCGCAAGGCTCAAGAGTCTCGAGAGAACAAGTTACATCGAACGGCTGCTGCAGAGGGCAATCGGGTATAATATAGTGATTAGGAGGTAGGGGTCATGATTGCGGGAGTTATATCGAGAATTTCAGGGCCTGTGGTTCTTTCGGACCAGATGAGGGGCTCGAAGATGTATGACGTGGTGAAGGTAGGTGCCGAGGAGCTGAACGGGGAGATTATACGCCTTGACGGGGATCTGGCGGTTGTCCAGGTGTATGAGGACACATCCGGCCTGAAAGTTGGCGAGAAAGTTGTGAACACCGATACGCCCCTTTCCGTTGAGCTCGGCCCGGGGCTCCTCTCTTCGATTTATGACGGTATTCAGAGGCCACTGCCGGAGCTGGTCAAGAGAAGTGGCAGTTTCATATCCCGGGGAATTTCCGTTCCCGGCATTGATAAGGAAAAGAAGTGGGATTTTGTCGCATCCGCAAAAAAGGGAGATAAGGTTTCTGGCGGAGACATAGTTGGGACGGTATTGGAGTACAATATTGAGCACAGGATCATGGTTCCTCCCCCTGTTTCCGGAACCATCAGGGAGATCCGCAGCGGTGCGTTTACTGTTGAAGACCCCATCTGCATTCTCGATGACGGCACTCCCATAACAATGCTGCAGAAATGGCCCGTGAGACGGGGGAGACCCTACAAAAAAAAGCAGGACCCGCGTTCGCTCCTTATCACCGGGCAGAGAATTTTTGATACCATGTTCCCGGTGGCCAAGGGGGGGACTGCCATGATCCCCGGCGGTTTTGGTACGGGAAAGACGGTGGCGGAACAGACACTTGCAAAATGGTCGGATACCCAGATTGTTGTGTATATCGGCTGCGGGGAGCGGGGAAATGAAATGACGGATGTCCTGACAGAATTTCCCGAACTTGTGGATCCGCGGACGAAGATGCCCCTTATCCAGAGAACGATCCTGATTGCAAACACGTCGAACATGCCGGTGGCGGCGAGGGAGGCTTCGATTTATACGGGTATCACCATGGCAGAGTACTACCGGGACATGGGATATGACGTCGCGCTGATGGCTGACTCCACATCGCGATGGGGCGAGGCATTACGGGAAGTCTCGGGCAGGCTGGAGGAGATGCCGGGCGAAGAAGGCTATCCCGCCTACCTTGCTACGAGACTTGCGGCGTTCTATGAACGTGCCGGCAGGGTTGTCTGCCTTGGGTCAGATGAACGGTTGGGATCCATTACCATTGTCGGTGCGGTATCCCCCCCGGGAGGTGATTTCTCAGAGCCCATCACCCAGAATACGCTGAGGATTGCCGGGACGTTCTGGGCACTGGATACCAGTCTTGCCTACAGAAGACATTTCCCCTCGGTGAACTGGATAAAAAGTTATTCGCTCTATCTCGACAGCATTCAGGAATGGTTTGTGCAGAGCGGATTTGATGAATGGAAAGAGATGCGGGATGTGACCATGTACCTGCTCCAGAAAGAAGTCGAGTTACAGGAAATCGTGCAGCTGGTCGGTCCTGATGCCCTGCCAGAGAGTGAGAAGGCAATTCTGGAGGTTACAAGAATGATCAGGGAAGATTTCCTCCAGCAGAGCGCCTATCATGAAATCGACTCTTTCTGTCCGCTTGAGAAGCAGTACTGGATGCTCAAGGTGATCCTCAACTTCTATGATCGGACGAGTGAAGCGATGAACAGGGGAGTCGCCCTGAACAAAATCCTGAAACTGCCGTTTAAGCAGGAGATTGGCAGGATGAAGGAACTGGCCGATGTGGGTAAAATCAAGGATCTCATCGGGGAGATCGATAAGAATATTGCTGCACTGGAGGTGGAGAGATGAAACCGGTCAGCCTGCTGACAAAAGAGTGCAAGACGGTCAACTATGTTTCCGGACCTTTGATTTTCGTCCAGTCTGTGAAAGGGGTCTCCTATGGAGAAATCGCACGGATCACACTGCCTAACGGCGACGTGAGAACAGGGCAGGTACTGGATATCTCGCGGGACCTTGCGGTGATCCAGGTATTTGAGGGTACCAGCGGAATCGATAATAAAGAGACGCGGGTGCAGTTTACCGGCAAAC
>Ga0315274_10000434_pt1 | contig 65951 bp, 69 predicted proteins | sample YL17G02_20_MG_FD_203700 | JGI IMG/M metagenome (GOLD analysis project Ga0315274, IMG submission 203700) | Sediment microbial communities from Yellowstone Lake, YNP, Wyoming, USA - YL17G02_20 | ecosystem: Environmental > Aquatic > Freshwater > Lake > Sediment | place: USA: Wyoming | collected...
TCACATACACTACGCCATCTACTGGTTTTGATATCAGAACGCCCTTCGTATCCATCTGGTGCTTCGCCAGCGCCTGCTCTATCTGCGGTGGATACTTCTCTGGCTTGAACAGATCCGGTTGCTGCCTGGTCTGCGGTCCTTCCCTCGCATACCTCTTCTTGGCTTTGACTGGCTTCGCGCGATCCTTCTTTCGGATGGCATTCAATCGTTTCGATCTCTTCGGCTTCTTGCCTTTCGCCATAGACATCCCCAATATACCTGCTCGTTTCCTGGCTTTAATATTCCGGTCTTGATTTTTCTGTCGTTCTAGCGCTGCTCTTCCCTGCGCTCCTGTATCTCCGCGATTATAGTCACGGTGTCCTGGTCCACCAGCACGTGTTCCAATCCCACACGCTGGTTCGGATACTTCGCCGACTTCCCGTTGATCAGCGCGTACTTGAACTTCTTCAGGAGGTCCTTGTGTATGCGCAGGCAGAGCTGCTCCACGGTGATCCCCTGCTTCACGATCATCGGCTCGCCCAGCTTCTTGTCGTCCCTGCGCTTGGTGTACACCTGCATGAACCTGAGCTTGTTGTATATCGCGTCCTTCAAGTGGTTGACGTTGATGTTGTTCTCCGCCGATATCGAGATGTAGTCCTTCTTGAATCCCTTCTTCACCTCGTCCTCGGCGCGCTTCAGCGTCCTGGCATCGACCTTGTCCACCTTGTTTATGACGATGAGCGACGGTATGTAGACGCATGAGCCGCTGACGTGGTCCACGAGCTGGTCTATGGTGATCGGCTTCTTGATGAGTATGTCCGCGTTGATGATGTTGAATGTCCTGAGGACTTCCTTGATCGTCTCCTCGGAGAGGCCGGGCCTCCCGTTCACGGTCACGCCGCCGAATATCTTCTTGTTGATCATTATCTCAGGCGGCGTCTTGTCCAGCCTGATATTCGACTTCTCGAGCTCTTCGAGGATGGTCGGTATCCGGTCAAGGCGTTCCACGTCGGTGATGATGAGTATCATGTCCGCGGCGCGTACCGTGGAGAGCACCATCTTGCCCATTCCCTTGCCTTCGGAGGCGCCGGCGATGAGCCCCGGTATGTCGAGCATCTGTATGTTGGCGCCCCGGTGCAGAAGCATACCAGGAATCACCTCTTTCGTGGTGAACTCCCACGCCGCGACCTCTGACTTCGCCGCGGATAGCTGGTTGATGAGAGTGGATTTCCCTACTGATGGGAAGCCGACCATGACGACTGTCGCGTCCCCCTCCTTCCTGACGGAGAATCCCTTGCCGCTGCCCGCCTTCTTGGCGCTGGCGGCCTTCTCCCTGAATCTCGCCATCTTCGCCTTCAGCAGGCCGATATGGTGCTCGGTGGCCTTGTTGTACTGGGTCCTCCCGATCTCTTCCTCTATGGATTTGATGTCCGCCTCTATGGTCACAATATCACTTCAAACTTCAATGATGAATAGACTAGTATAGTATACAGTAGAATAATAGAATAAAAAAGACAGCAGGCGCTCACTGGATCGCTGATGGCGGCCGTGTTCCGGAATCCAGGCCCTCCTGCTGCGCCGCACGCTGAGCTGCCTGGAGCGGCGACTGCGCTGGCGGCCGCGCTGCCGGCGCCGCGTTTGTCGCATGCAGCTCCGCCTTCAGCAGTTCCGGATACGCGAGATCCCACGCCTTCTGCAGGTCCGCGTAGTCGATCTCGCCGTTCTCCTTCTCTTTCTCCACCATGAGCTTCCTGAGCGTCGCGTTGCACTTGAGCACGAATCCCATCTCGGCGAGGTTCTTGTTGTTCAGATCCACCGAGGACTTGTACACCTGCGAGTAGACTTTCCCTTTCATGAACGCCTCGAGTACGTACTGGTGCGGGTCGATGCCCGAGTCCTCGCTCCTGCGCTGCAGCGCGGGTGGGATGAACTCGACCTGCAGGTCCTTCTGCATCTTGGCCATGTCGATGTCGTCGATCACCCACTTGTTCGCCTCTGGGTTCTTCACGAACCTGCAGTCGAGGTGCGATTCCTTGATGTTCGGGCCGCGCGTGAACGAGAATGTCTCCACGAATTTCCTCTCGGCCGGATCGCTCTCGTACGCCTTCTTTATGATACGATAGAGCCGTTCCTTCCGTCCGAAGCGGAATTTGTGCATGAACGTGTACCTGTCCGTCGCCAGCATGGACGCTGACGGTATGCCGAAGACCAGCTCGAGGCGGTCCTGGACGTCCTTCAGCGACTCTGCGTGGAAGTTGTATAGCAGGAAGACGCCGGGCTGCGTGTTCAGGAGATTGATGATGCCCTGCACCGCGGTCCTTGACCTGAGCTCGTTGATGATGATGGCGGCTTCACCCATACGCAGAAGCGCGGACGTCATCTTGACGATCGAGAGAGCCGTGCGCTCCTCCTCTTCCTCAGCCACTTTCGCGGAGCCGATGTGGAATCCGTACTTCCTGTAGGCGCGGGTCGGGATCTCCTCGATGTCCTGGACGGGTATGATCCTCTTCTTCGTGCCGATCGCCGTGATCTTCGCGGCGGTGAACGACGTCTTGCCGCATCCCTTGATCCCCATGACCCCCTCGGAACATCCGAGGGACACCATGACATCATCGTATCCCGCGAAGAATCCGGTCATCGTGTTGTACTTCAGGTACTGCGAGTAGGTGAACGGCGTCGGCTTCATGATCCTGAACGCGCCCTGCAGCTCGCCGAACGTCGCGGGCGGGCCCTGCAGGTGGCAACGCATGTCGATCCTGTTGAGCATGAGGTCTATGAGCGGGTTCTTCTCGTCCAGCCTCTTCCCGAGCTTGGCGCCGAGCGTCGCGTTCAGGAACGCGTACTCGAGCAGCTGCCTGTTGTAGCGGTACTGCGTGTGGCACGTCCCGTGGAAGACGTGCTCGAGATAGAGCGGCGAGTTCTCAGAGTCTATGTAGATGTCTGTGATGTTTTCCTGGTCGAGCGCCATGTTCTCGAGCGGCGAGCCGAGGCCCATTGTCCAGTTGACGGTCTCCTTCGCCATCACGAGCGCCTCCTGCACCGTGATAGGTATCTTCGCGGCGGACGCGGCGTCAAGGTAGTATTGCCTGTATTCGAGAAGTTTCCTGTCGAACAGCGCGGCGTAGTCCAACGTTCCCATGACCTGCTGCATGTTCGAAGCGATGTACGCCCTCATCAGCTTCTTCAGCGGGTCGGACAGGTTGGCGAGCGTCTGGTTCCTCTGGACATACATGTTCGCCTCCTTGCCGGGGAGCTCGAATATCTCGACGTTTATTCCGTAAGGTAGGTTGTATTTCGCTGTCGCGGCATCGATCGCTCTCGCGTCTTTCGGTATGTCGAGCGTCACGGTCTCTACGAACGCCGCGGTCTTCATGCCAGCGAACGAGAGGAACACCGTGCGCAGGTCTCCCATCTGCTTCGTGAGCTGGAACATCTTCGTGGCCCTGAGCGACTCGAGCACCCTGAGGAGTATCGTGCCGAATCTCCTGTATCCCTCGAGGAAGACTCCTCGCGACGGCTCAGGCTCCTTGTAGTCCTGGATCTTCCTCTCCGAGATAAGCGGGTTCTGGTAGAGGCTCTCGAGCACTTCAACGAGCGTCCTCTTGCGCGCGCTGTAGTAATCGTCTTCCTTCTTACCGAACGAATCGGGGTTGATCGCGAGGAGCTCGACCTGCCTGACGAGCCCGACATACTCCTTGATCGCGGCGGAATCCGCCTCGCTCAGGTCGATGATCACTTCCTCCTCGTACCTGATGCGGTCGAAATCGACATCCGTGAGGAGCGCCAACTGTTTCAGCTGGCTGTTGATGCAGTCCGGGCTGAAGAGCTCATACGGGCTCGCGATCGAGTCCATCCGCACAACTCTGTTCTCCACGCCCCGAAGTATGCACATGATGCCATTTTGGTCGGAAAGCCTTAAAAACATGGAACCACCAACGGCGTGCATGCTGAGGACGAAAGTCGACAGGCTGGCGGAGCTCGCCGAAAAGAAGCCGATCACCGTCGCTGACGCCGCCTCGCAGCTCGGCGCGCCATCCGAGCTCATCGAGTTCGTCGCCCGCGCCCTAGAGATGGAGGGAGTGTTCCAGCTCGCCTATCCTCCCGTCGGATCGCCGCTCATCACTCTCATCAAGAAGCTGCCCTATCCGGACGAGCGCACGCCGAAAGAATCTGACGATAGGTATTCGTTCTCTGTGCAAGGGATCCCGGTCACCATCTACGTGTACCGCGATTCAGAGAGGAGGCCGTTCTACCACGCCATCTATCCGAATCCTGGCCCCTACACCAACCTGTTCCTCGAGACGCTGAAGCCCGACATCGCGAAGGACGTCCCGCTCGAGTCGAGCTACTTCCTCACCCCGGAGCGAATGCAGGCGTACCTGCCTGTGATATCCGAGAAGGTGAAGCAGAAGCTCTCGGTGTACTTCGCGGAGCATCTCGACGCGATCGCGGGCTTCGTGTTCATATCGATGTACGGCATGGGCGAGATCGAGCTGCTCATGGGCGACGATTCCCTCGAGGAGGTCGGCATCAACACCTCCCGCCTGCCGATATCCGTCTATCACAGGAAGTACGGCTGGATGAAGACGAACCTCACGATCGCCGACGAGGACTCGATCGCCAACATCGCGTCGCAGATCGCGCGCCGTGTCGGCCAGCAGATCACGATCGCCGACCCGGTGATGGACGCGTTCCTCACCACCGGAGACAGGGCGACCGCGACGCTATATCCCGCCTCAACGCGAGGCAACACTATCACGATCAGGAAGTTCGCCCGCGAGCCCTGGACCTCCGCGAAGTTCATCAGCGGACACACCTACTCGTCGGACATGGCGGCGCTGCTGTGGCAGGCCATGCACTACGAGATGAACATCATCGCGACCGGAGGCACGGCGAGCGGAAAGACCAGCATGCTGAACACGCTGATGCAGCTCGTCCCGCCCTACCAGCGCGTGGTGACTATCGAGGAGACCCGGGAGCTCGCGCTCCCGGATCACATCTGGAACTGGATACCTCTCCTCGTGAGGGCGGGCGGCCCGTCCGAAGAGGTGGAGAAGGTCAAGATCACCATGGCCGACCTGCTGAGGACATCGCTGAGGATGAGGCCCGACCGGATCGTTCTCGGCGAGGTCAGGTCGCCGGACGAGGCTAGCGTGCTCTTCGACGCCATGCACACCGGTCACTCGGTCTCCACTACATTCCATGCTGATACAGCTAACCAGCTGCTTCAGAGGATGCTGGAACCTCCTTTCTCCATACACTCGATCGAGGCCGAGGCGATCCATCTGGTCGTGGTCCAGCACCGCGACAGGAGGAGGAACATCAGGAGGACATCCGAGATCTCCGAGATAATCCCTGGCATGGAGGGCACACTCACCACCAACCGGCTGTTCATCTGGAGGCCGAGGACAGACACGTTCGAGCTCATCAACAAGCCGCGCAGGTACGTGGAGGACATCAACGTCTACACTGGAATGACAGAGCGCGAGATCAATGAGGACCTCGCGGAGAGGAAATCGATACTCGAGTGGATGGTCAGGCAGAACTATCTCGACATAAGCCAGGTAGGCGAGGTGTCGCGGGCGTACTACAACACACTGGACGTCCTGCTCGACGCGGTGGCCAAGGACGGCAAGATGCAGGGCGTTCCTGAGTATCCTGTGCACAAGGACCTGTTCGCCGCCGTGTCCGCTCCGGCTCCGCAGCCTCTAGCGCCGCCGCAACCCCCCTCGAAACCGATTCAGCAGCAGATCGCCAGGCCCGTGCAGCCGGCAAGATCGCAGGCTTCGATCCCCTCCATCCCGTCCATCAGGTTCGAATCGCTGAATGAGCTGAAGCGGGCGACGCTGTTCAGGAAGGCCGAGGGCAAGGGGAAGGCGAAGAAGCCGGCAGGACGGACAGGGAAGGACAGCCGCAAGGGCAGGCGGAAGTGAGCCCACCGTGGTCGCATGTCAACGAAAGAATCGATACCCATACTGCTCTTTCCGGTGAGGCAGGCTCGCAGGGCGAGGTTCCTGACGCCGCTCGCGCACTTCCTGCTCACCCCCAACGAGCGGCACGACATAGAGGCGTCGCACCTTCCCGGAGAGCCCCAAGATTACATGATCGCGTTCATGCTGTCGTCGATCATGTGGGCGCTGTTCTTCTCGGCCGCGATGTTCGCCCTCCAGATGCTTCTCGAGCTCAAGACGCCGGACCAGGCGGCGCCGCTGGCGATCCTCACGTTCTTCATCTCCTTCCTCGGGTTCTTCTACCTCCATTACATCTATCCGTCGATACTGTCGAGGACGGTGGCGGACAGCACGGACAGGATGCTGCTCCATGTGCTCAGGGAGCTGTCGATCGAGTCGACGTCCGGTGTCCCGCTCTACAACATGATCGTCAACGTGTCGAGAGGGGATTACGGCACGATATCTGACGACCTGCGCACCGCGGTCCACGAGATCACGGCGGGAGAGCGCGACATCACGGCGCTAGAGAAGATAGCGAAGAACACGAAGTCGGAAGGCCTCAAGCGCATGATCTACCAGATCACATCGTCGGTCAGGACGGGGATCGGGCTGACCGCGGCGCTCAACAGCGCACTCGGCGTCATGACCGCGGAGCAGATGCGGGCGGTGAAGGAGTACGGCAACTCGCTCAACTTCTACCTCCTGCTCTACCTCCTGTTCGCGGCGGTCATCCCCACGATCGTGATGACGTTCGTATCCCTGCTGTCGTCGTTCGGGGTGTTCGCGATCAGCTTGGACCTGCTGCTCGGAGTGGTCATCCTGTCCGCGATATTCCAGTTCATCTTGATAGGTTTCATGAGAGTGGGAAGGCCTGAGATATAGCGTGAGCCCATGGTGTTGACCAACATAGAGCGCCTGCTCGAGGCGAGGATATCCGCGAAGACGCGCGCGCGAGTGCAGACCATGCTCAGTTTCGCGGGGGAGGCGGACAAGGCGGACGTATGGCTGGTCCGGAACATCATGCTCGCTCTCGTGATATCGCTCGGGTTCTCGCTGTCGCCGCTGCTCGTGAAGTCGCTATTCCTCGCGTATGTCAGCGAGGCGGCGCTGTCCCTGCTGATCCCAGTGATTTTCGTTCTGTTCATGGCCGTTTTCTTCATAGCCGCGTATTTCTCGCTGTACTTCAAGATGGATTACAGGCGGAAGAGGACGTTCGATGTGCTGCCCGACTTCCTCACGGCCGTCGCGATGAACATAAACGCAGGCATGGAGCCGATGTCCGCGCTCTACATCTCTCTCCGCCCCGAGTACGAGCCGATCACTTCCGAGATGAGGAAGGTCAGGTCGCTCGCCCTCGGCTCGAGGTCTGTATTCGACCAGCTCTCGATGCTGCAGAAGAGCATCGACTCCGATCCGCTGCGGAGGACGCTGTCGATCATCGACAGGGCCGCCCGTTCCGGAGGGGACCTGGGCAGGCTGCTGCTGTCCACCGCTGACGACCTGCGCGAGCTGGGCAAGCTCCAGAAGGAGCTCGAGACTGCGACGCGCGGCTATGCCTACTTCATCGCGTTCCTCGTCCTCCTCGGCGTCCCTATGCTGCTGGGAGTCTCGTCCGTGTTCATACAGCTGACGTCCAAGCAGATGGCGTCCTCTTCCGGCGTGTCGTCCACGCTCAACGCACTCGGAGGGATATCGCTAGGGGGGATCGGCACCTCCCAGTCGACTCTGCCTCCCGGCAGCATAGACCTGGTGTTCATGCTCCTGATCACCGTGGGATCGATATCCGCGTCGCTCATGTTCGGGGTGCTCTGGCAGGGCGAGGTCAGGTACGGAGTGAGGTACGTGCCCATCCTGCTTCCTGTGAGCATCATCGCGTTCATGCTGTTCAGGGGAGCGATCGCGGCCGCGATGACAGCGTTCGGAGTCTGACCTGCCCGCATTATTCCGCAGCCATGCTGGCGCCCTGAGACCTTTTTAAACATTACCTCGCAATTAATGGCGCGCTCGCATCGCCATTACGATGGGGCGCTAAACCGAACAGGTGATACAAACATGGCGATAAAACGGCAAAAGAAGGGACAGGCGACCATCGAGTACCTCGTCCTATTGGCGGTCGCGATCATCATCGCGCTGGTCATATTCGCGTTCATGGGCTGGGTGCCCGGCTTCGCAGGAAGCCTGAAGGAGAGGCAGGTGAGGCTCTTCTGGTCATCCCAGTTCCCGATACAGATCCGTGACTACAAGGTCACGCCAACCGGCTCGGAGTTCACGCTCCAGAACGTTGGCGACTCCAAGATACAGATCATGAACATCAGCGCCAACGGCGTCAGCGACACCTCGTTGGATCCGACTGGCAACGGCGCCCAGCTCACAGCCGGCCAAGCAGTGGTGTTCAAATCGACAGGGACGCTCAACTGCAGCGACAGCGGGGCGGGCAACGTGTACGAGCTCACGAACATCACGATAGGATACAACGTGATCGGCGGCATACAGAACATGATCGAGGGCGGCGACAGGCCGCTGACAGGCCGCTGCTACTGAGCCAAAACAGACTTTCTTTTTTTCGTTTCTTCTTCTTTTTACTAATCCTCTAGCGCGCTATCCGTCGCTTTACGCGAAGGTGCCTCTGCACCGCCTCGCCCCTCAGCTCGCGCAGCGCGTCCGCAGCGATCCATCTCGCGCTCGGAGAGTCCTTCTTTCTGATGCTTTCGCAGGCCGCTATCGCAGCGCGGTTCAGCGCCGCGTCCCTCTTCCCGATCTGCCTTAAGGCCCAGTTCACCGCCTTCTTGACGAAGTTGCGGCCATCGGTCGATCCGCACTCTATCATCGGAAGGAAAGCGATGAACTCGCTGTCCTCTGCTTTTTTGTCGTGTACGGTCAAGGCGGCGACGAGCACGAATCCCGCCCGCTTCACGAACTCCTCTTCGCGTCCGCTCCATTCGATTACTTTATGGCGAGCGAAAGGAGTTCTGCCGAACAGGTTGCTGCACACCTGGTCGCAGATGTCCCAGGAATCGAAGTCCTTCACCCACGATTCCATCTGCCTCTCGGTCACCGCAGTGGGATCATCCACGAGGCTGGCGAGTATTCTTGCCTCATGGATACCTGTCTTCCAAAGAGAGAGCGCAAGCTCATGGTCCTTTCCGATCGTTTTCGCCAGATTCCTTATTGTTGGGATGGAGGCGCCCAGAGTCCCTTCTGGGTTTATCCCGAACCTCGCCATCCCCTCCACATTGGCGGGATTGGCATTGGACCTCAGTTTCTTGAGGACAGATCCAACTGATGCCTTGGAAGAGGCGTGTTCAGCGCTTCCTTCTCTTCCTCTTCTCTTTCGTGTAGAGGACATAGGAATACACCATGGAGAACAACGCCGTAGCGAGCACCGGCACGAGTACGAGCGCAAACGCGAAGTCAGGGAAGGCAACTCCGAACAATGCGATTATTCCGGACGCCCTCATAAGCTTGCCGCCGAGCCGGTTGGTCTCGTGCCAGACTCTGTCGCTGCTCATCGTCCATGGGGTCCGCATGCCTATGAACCAGTTCCTTTCGGACATCTCCATGAGCCTGCCTGCGTAGTAGAACATGAGCGCCAGGGCGGGCGAGAGCGCCTGCAGCATGCCGAACCTCACCCCGAAGTTCCATCCGATCGTCAATAGGTAGACGTAGAGCAGGAACACCATCAGCACGAGCACGAACATGTCGAACTGCTTCCTGAACTTCCTGATGTTGTCCTTGAGCGGATCTATCTCAGGTATCACGATGAACAGGCCGAATAGTATCGTGGCAATGACTGGCATGAGGAAGAGCCCCCAGAGCTTCGGTATGTAGCCGTTCACCTGTCCCGCTGCGTCCCAGTGCGACGCCATCATGTCAGGCATCGAAGGGTACAGCATTATCCCTATGATGAACGAAAGCAGCACGATCCCCGCGGCCGCCTTCTCGTAAAATCCAATCTTGATCGCCATATTATTCCTCTTATCCTCTCAGTTTATCTTCGCTCAATAGCCCCGACCGGATTCGAACCGGTGTCTCAGGCTCCAAAGGCCCGCATACTATCGGCGCCAACAAGTTCAGAATCAACCGAACGTGTTACGCTTGACCGCTATACGACGGGGCTATATGCCAGGTTGGTAAGCTAAGAATAAGAACGTTTCACCGATGCGCTTTCCGTTCACCATGGCACTCTTTTCAAGCCGGCTTTGTACGCGAGGACGTTCGCGTAATAGTGGACGAGCGCCGTCACCGCGCCGAGGACGATGAACATCGCGACATCGAGCGCAGCAGGCCTCCATGGCAGTATGAATACCATCGCGACGACATAGAACGAGAGCTGGTCCAGCAGCCAGAGCGGCCTCCCCTTCCTCATGGCGAGCCTGCGCTTCAGGAAGCTGCCGATGACATCCCCGGTCATGGTGCCTAGGGAGAGCATGAATGCCACGATCATGTGCTGGTCCATCGTGGGGTAGATGTTCAGCAGCCCCAGTATCCACGTCAGGTAGCCGACCACGGTGCCTGTGACGACTCCAGTGAAGAATCCGACCCAGGTCTTGCCCTCGCCCAGTATCCGCCTGCTGTCGTAGAACCTCATCCTCATGTCCATGGGGGTCTTGGATCTACCTGTCCTGAACAGAACCGGAGCGGCATTGGCCAGGTAAGCGGGCAGTATGAAAACCAGCAGTGTCGTCAAGTCCGCCAACGTCAGCATAAGAGTTTTAAAGACGCAAAAGCTATTTATGCCTATGCCAACCCCACGAGGTACGACCCTTCGTTCACCCGGAAACAATACAGGCCAGCGCAGTCAGGGGCTGAGCGCATCCAGGCTCATACTATACATAGTCATAATACTCATAGCCGGCATGCTGCTCCTGAATTTCCTGCCTTCTGTCGGCATCAGCGGCTGCGTCGGTGTCATAGGCGTCACGGGTGAGATCTCCACCACGGCAGGGTACGGCATGCAGAGCTCGGCTGGCGTCGTGAGCCTGCTCAAGGCGGCGGAGGACAGGCCGGACATCCGCGCGGTGGTCGTCGTTATCGATTCGCCCGGGGGCTCTCCGGTGGCCGCGAACGAGATCTACACCACGATGAGGCGGATGAGCAAGCCCAAGGTCGCCTACATCGCGGATACTGGCGCGTCCGGCGGCTACTACGTCGCCCTGGGCGCCGACAGGATTTTCGCCGATCCGGACTCTATCACAGGCAGCATAGGCGTCAGGTCGGGCACCATATATGACATCTCGCGATTACTGAACGACAACGGCATCAACACCACCACGATCAAGAGCGGCGCCATGAAGGACATCGGCGACATCTACAGGCCGATGACGGAGAACGAGACCAAGCTGCTCCAGACGGTGGTAGACCAGATTGCCGTGGATTTCAGGGCGGTCGTCAACCAGTCCAGGGTCGGGAAGAACAGCAGGTACTCCGCCGATTCGCTGAACGCTGTCGCTGACGCTAGGATACTCACCGGAAAGCAGGCGTACGACTTAGGGCTCGTCGACCAGCTCGGGATAAGGCAGGACGCGATCGATTCCGCGGCCGCCGCAGCCGGTATGGGGCCGGACCCGGCTATCTGTCCTCTTCAGATCCAGCGCGGGCTGCTCGATTCGTTCTTCCAGTCGATGGGCCGAGGGATCGGCGAGTCGCTGTCGAATGCGCTGATGGGCCAGAACGTCAAGCTAGCTTGAGACATTCATTGACAGGACAGAACCAGTAACTGGATGATAGTATGGGCGGAAAAACAACTCATGGCGGCTGTCCGGAGCGCGGAAAGCGCGGCAGGAGCGCGTTCATATTCACCACTGACGCCTTCCTGGTGCTGCCGCTCATCATACTCGCCATATCCACGTTCATCTCCTTCTCGGTGACCCTCCGCGAGAACACGATACAGCAGGAATACGCCCTCACCCTCGCCAGGGACTCGCTCAACTACATGTCCGATGTCACTCTGACCGGCGTCGGCCTGGGCGGCGGGAATGTCACGGTCATGGACTCTGTCATTTCACGCGTACTCGCCGGCGACCTGAGCGGCGCGAACAGCACGGTCGCCACCACGCTCGATCGATATGTTCCGGCTTCCGCGGCCTACATCCTCGAGTATAAGGACGCCTCTTCCGGCGACTGGATCGCGCTCCGTCAGGCAGGCAACGCCGCGAAGCTCCAGAACCCGAAGGTGCAGGTCTCCGAGATGCGGATCATCACATCGCTTACTCAGCCATCGATCAACTACTCGGCGAATTGCCCCCAGGACATCATATGCACCTCGCCTAGCACGAGGTATGCCGCGGGCCAGGTGGCCGGGCCGCTGCTGCTGAGGATCAGGGTGTTCGCATGAGGAATACCACAAACGCCCGTAAAGGATTGCGTGAGGACTCACGCAAATCTTGCGCAACGCAGTCGCGCAAAGGATTCATATTCACCCTGCTAGTGCTGATGATCATAGTATTCATGATCATCGAGATCGGGATATATTTCCGCACATACGAGCTCAGGCAGGAGAGCGAGCCGAACAAGATCAGGACCCAGGTCATCAGCGAGGTCGCGGGCCAGTTCACCAAGGACAAGCTGACCCATGTCATCAGCATCCCAGTGTACACCGCTCTCTACAATTTGACCACCGACGCCGCGGATCCGAACAAGGTGCCTGCATACGACAGCAACCTCTCCGCCCTGACCAACGTCACATGGGCGCTGGCCTGGAACGGCACGCGCATAGACCTCAACGGCCTCAGGCGCATGCCCGAGAACTCGACGCTCTCGTTCTGGGATTCCAGGATGAAGCAGACCGTGGCGTCCATGGGTATGGGGCTGGAAACATCGTACAGCGGCATCTCCCTCGCGCAGGTCGACCCCTGGACGATGCAGCTGAATGTATCCGTGTCATTCAATCTTACCGATCCAGTCTCCACGGCTAGGATCAGCAACGCTGTCGTGCCGATCTCCATCAATACGTCCATCGTAGGTTTCGAGGACCCGATGATCGCCAGGAAGCTGGGGATAACGAAGAACATCATTCCCGCTCTGGCCGCGCCGAACGTGCGCCTGGCCGCATCGGGCGACAAGGGGAGAGGCTGGTTCTATGGCGAGCCGGTCACCGTCCTCGACGCCTCGGAAGTGACCTACGATTACAGCAACAAGAAGATGATCATGGTGACCCAGGACATCTCTATCGCGATCAGGTACGCGAACATCTACGGCGCTGTCGTCGTTGTCGGGCCGCAGCCGAACGTCAACTTCCTGGAGATCAACGTTCCCATCATATTCGTGGGCAACCTATCCATCAGCGATCCTATCTTCGCCAGCCCATTCCTTTTCGTGTCAGACAACGACACCGCAGTCACTGACACCGGAGCTTCCGCCTATCATCGCATTTATGACATGAGCGCGCTCAGGAGCTACGCCGAGTGCGGCACGTACGCCGCCCATAAGCAGTTCGGCTACTCGTTCATCGCCAGGCTGACGAACAGCGCGATACTGGATCCGACGGGCGATATGGGCATCGAGACCACGATCGGCGGCCTGCTGTCCTGGGTGTCGAACCCGTCGTACTCATCGGTGGACCATGCCTACCTCTCGAGCGCCACTGGGACGAGGGTGATGGGCCTGCCCGGATGCAACGACAAGGTCTCCTGCGGCATCACTTCGGGCTCACCGATCCCGATGAAGCTGGATCCCGCTCACGCGTCAGCGTACGGGGTCCCGGACATACTCAAATGCTCAGGCCTGAGATGCGGATGATACCATGGAAACTAGCGTGACGAAACCGAGGGCTGCCGTATGCGGCAAGGCTAGCCGCGGCCAGGCATCACTCGAATCACTGCTGATAGTCGGTTTCCTGCTCGTGCTCCTCATCCCGATAATCGCGTACGCGCTCGGCCTGCTGTCCAGCGGCGCCTGGAAGCTCGACGCCGAGCAGGCGAGCGTAGCCGCCACCAGGATCGCTTCGATAGCCAGCAGGCTGGCTCTCGGCGGGCCTGGCACGTTCTCCACGGAGACCGTGTTCCTGCCGTCCAGCGTAGTGAACGTGACCACGAACGGCAGGGAGATCACGTTCTTCATCGATGCCAGGGAATTAGGCATAGTCGAGGAGTCGGCGGTATCGGACGTGAACCTGACGCTCAACAGCGCGAGCAACTGGACGGCGATCAGGGGCATGAACATCATAATGATGAACGTGACCAATGGCGGAGTCATGCTTACGAAATAGTGATACAATGGACAACAAGAGACGCGTAATGCAGGGGGCCGCCGATGCTTCAGGCAGCAAGCGCGGGCAGCTCGCCTTCGAGTTCATGCTCATCTACAGCTTCTTCCTTCTCGTGTTCGTCGCTGCTTTGTTCGTAATCAGCCAGCGCTCGGCCCAGGAGCAGCTCTACGCTGAGGGCACGTTCGCCAAGGAGGTCGCGATGAGGTTCTCGGACGAGATCACCATCGCGGCCAGCATCCCGAACTACGAGAAGAACTACACGTTCCCGCGCACCATGAGGAGCATGCCCTATGAGGTGCGGATACGCGGCGGGCTGCTCGAGCTCAACTACTCGATAGGCAAGGAGATCGACATCGTCTACCCGCTCGCCACCAGCGATGTCTACCTGAACAGCAAGAACACGTCCATCGAGACGGGCGAATTCGACACTTCCGTGGGCTGGGCGCTCATACGGAACATCGACGGAAGCGTGGTGATATCCCAATGACATCCCTAAAACTCACACTCAATGGCTCCAAGCGCGGCCAGTTCTTCTCCTACGACGCGATGGTGGCCGGGTTGATGTTCGCGATACTGCTCACCATACTCTACGTGTACTGGTCCTCCCTGCGCGCGACCGTGTTCACCCAGATAGATGACATGTTCAGGACAGCGCTGGACGTCTCCAACGTGGTGCTTGCGACAGGCAACCCTGCGAACTGGTCGATCGCTGACGTGAAGCAGCTAGGCCTCGCATCGAAGCTGAACTCCCTGGAGCTCGACTCGAACAAGGTGACCAATTTCCAGTTCATGGCCAGGCCCGAACAGAATTACGATATTGTGAGATCTAAGATAGGCGCCGCGCCCTACCAGTTCTACATCACCATCGATTCCATCCCGCCGGTGGAGATCGGCATCCCGTACCCGGCGGACGCGAGAGGGAAAGTCTCCATCATGAGGCCGGTCGTCTACAACGGCAACGCGAGCAACCTCACTGTGACGATCTGGTCGAACTTCAGCGTTTCCTGAGCATCATCTTCGCCAGCATAGCGTGCAAACAGCGTGTCCTTACGTGAGTGAATGGTTCTTACAAAAGAGCAGAGGGAACAGGTGGAGACGCAGCTGGGCAAGCATGATAGGCCTACGCTCAAGGCCAGGATCGTGATCGATGAACGCACAGGAGAATCCTTGGACTTGATAATCGAAAGAGGGGTTTTCGGTTCCGATATAATGAGTTCGGGCATCTATCTCGCGCGGTTCCTCTACAGCAACCGTTCGCTTTACTCCGGAAAGGCTTGCCTCGATATGGGCTGCGGACCAGGGACACAGGGCCTGATCATGGCCAAGTACGGCGCGAAGGAAGTGATCCTATCTGATATCAGTCGAAAAGCGGTAGAGAACGCGCGATTGAATATCAAGTTATTACGCGCAAAAAACGCCAAGGTGTTCGAGAGCGATCTGTTCGATTCCATCCCGAACGCCAGGAAATTCGATGTGATTGTCTTCAATCACCCGTTTTTCCCAGGGACGGCCGGGCAATTCAAGGGATCCGCCTCTGATGCGATGCTCAAGCGAAGCATGTTGGGCGGGACTCGGCTCGTAAAAAGATTCCTTAAGGATGCCCTCGGGCATATCAAACAAGACGGTGTGCTCATAATGCCGTTCTTCCATTCTGCTGGAAAAGAGAACGATCCGATCACTCACCTGGACAGATACGGGCTCAAGCTGATCCGGCGAGAGCAGATAGTATCCAACCAAGGATTGCAGGTCGGCGAGTTCTCTATATACATAATCGGCGCTAAGTAAGGCGTCACCACGTTCGGTTTTGGGCTACCGCGCCACACTATATGTACGCTATTTGTTATCTGAATCTCCTCAGCAGCAGGGAGTTCGTCACGACCGATACCGAGCTCAGCGCCATCGCGAGGCCGGCGAACTCAGGCTTCAGCAGCAGCCCGAACGCGGGATACAGCACGCCCGCAGCGACAGGTATGCCCAGCGAGTTATAGAACAGCGCCCAGAACATGTTCTGCCTGATCTTGTCCATCGTCGCCTGGCTCAGCCGTATCGCGGTAGCGACATCGTTCAGGTCGTCCTTCATCAGTATGACCTCTCCGGTCTCCATCGCGACGTCGGTGCCGCTTCCCATGGCGATGCCGACATCCGCCTGCGCGAGAGCCGGCGCGTCGTTGACGCCGTCGCCCACCATGGCGACGACCTCCCCTCGCTTCTGCAGCTCCTTCACCTTCGCCGCTTTCTCCTGCGGCAGCACTTCGGCGATCACTTCATCTATGCCTGCCTTCTTGGCGATCGCCTTCGCGGTGAGCTCGTTGTCTCCCGTGATCATTATCACGCGCTTGCCCATCTTCTTCAGCTTCGCGACAGCCTCGGCAGAGTTGCCCTTGAGCACGTCGGCGACGGCTATCAGGCCTATGAACTTTCTGTTAACGGCCAGGGCCATGACGGTCTTCCCTTCGATCTCCAGTCTCTTCATCTCCTTCTCGTCGAATCTGACGCGCTTCTTCGCCATCATCTTCCTGTTGCCGAGCGCTATCTCCTTCCCGCGGTACTTGGCGACCACCCCATGGCCTGGCACCGCGGCGAAATGCGACGCTTCAGGCACTGCGATCCTCCTGCTTTTCGCTTGAGCGAGTATCGCGTCGCCGAGCGGGTGCTCGGACCTCTTCTCCGCGATCGCGGCGTAGGATAGGACATCCTTCTCCGACGCCTTCCCTTTCACGGCGACGATGTCGGTCACTTCCGGTTTCCCTACCGTGAGGGTGGATGTCTTGTCGAATACCACCGTGGTCAGCTTGTGCGCCTTCTCCAGCGCCTCCCCTCCACGTATCAGTATGCCTTTCTCCGCTCCCTTGCCGACTCCGACCATCACCGCTGTCGGTGTGGCCAATCCGAGCGCGCAGGGGCACGCGATCACCACGACCGCGACCGCAGCCATCAGGGAGAACGCGAACGCAGCCTTGAAGACGAAATACCATCCTATGAACGTGAGTATGGACGCGCCGACCACTGCCGGGACGAAATACGCCGACACCTGGTCCGCGAACCTCTGTATCGGCGCCTTGGACATCTGCGCGTCCTGCACGAACTTCACTATGTGCGCCAGCACCGAGTCGCTCCCGACCGCTGTCGCCCTGAACGTTATCGATCCATTCTTGTTGACCGTGCCTCCGATGACCTTATCTCCTTTCTTCTTCTCCACAGGGATGCTCTCTCCAGTGAGCATGGACTCGTCAATCGCGGTGTATCCGGACATGACGACGCCGTCGACAGGTATCCTCTCTCCCGGGTAGACCACCAAGACGTTTCCTCTCTTCACATCCTCGACGGCGACTTCTACTTCCTTGTCGTTCTTGATCAGCACGGCCATCTTCGGCCTCATGCCCATGAGCTTCTTTATGGCGTCGCCGGCCCTCCCCTTGGAGCGCGCCTCCAGGTACTTGCCGAGGAGGACGAACGTTATCAGCAAGGCGGATGTTTCGAAGAACATGTCCCCTTGTATGAAGAACAGCGTCGCTACGCTGTAGATATACGCGGTCGTAGTGCCGATCGCTATCAGCAGGTCCATGTTAGCCACGCCGTTCTTGAGCGCGGCCCATGATCCCTTGTAAAACCTCCAGCCGATCCAGAACTGCACCGGTGTGGACAGCAGGAACATGATCAATCCTCTTCCTGGCACGTCCATCATGAACATGCTGAGGACTACAACCGGCACGGTCAGCACCAGACTGAAGAGAAAATGGTTCCACAACTCATCGATGTCTCGGTCATGGGCGGCGTGATCTCCTCCTGAACCTACCTCTTCAGCCTCGTATCCTGCATCCTGCACCGCTTTCTTCAGCTCATCAACGCTGGTCCTTTTCTCGTCGAACTCAACCTGCGCGCTGTCCGCAGCGAAATTGACCGCCGCGGACTTGACTCCCTTCACCTTGCGGACGGACTTCTCTATCGTTCCCGCGCAGTTGGTGCAGTGCATCCCGCTGATCTCGAATACTATTCTCTTCATCGGCACTCCTCTTATGATGTTCTCCGCTCGTCAGAACAGGCCTAAAAACCTTTTCCGTGCGGCCTGCGCTGGCGCGAGCCGCGCTTCATAGCCTGCATCTGTTATCACGGCTATCACATCAGCAGCATCCAGCTTCTCGTCATGCTGCACGATCGCTCGCTCCGACGAGTAATCGACCTTGGCGTCCTTGACGCCCGGTGTCCTCATCAGCGCCTTCGATATCGTCATCTCGCACCCTTTGCAGTGCATCCCCTTGACTTCCAATATGGTTTCCATATCCATCATCTCATCCGGTCTGGGCTCCTGCTGTGTCGTCCACTACATCTATGCTGCCCGACACCATGCCCATCGAACAGGTGAAGTATATCGTACCTGTCTGGGTCGGGGTGAACTCGAATGTCTTCGTCTCGCCGTCGCTCTGGAAGTAGTAGCTGATCCCGAGGCCGGGCGCCTTGATCCCGTGGACGCAGCCGCTGAGCTGTTTCACATATACATTCCACTTGACAGGGATGCCCTTCTTGACCACGAAGTGGTTCGGCTGCCATCCGTTTGGCGTCACGTTCATGTCTATGACCTGGAATCCTGCCGTAGCGGGGGAGGTCGGCGCCGGGCCCATCGAACTGGCAGTCACGGGCGCGGCGGATGCCGAGGACATGAACGGAAGCGCTATGCCGGACAGCATGAGCCCCCTCCCGAGCAGGATTATCCCGAGGACGATCACCAGCATCCCTGCCACCTTCACTATCTTGTTCGTCCATCTCATAGATATCACCGAAATAGTCGCTCCCATGAGCAGCATCAGAGGGACTGTGCCCAGGCCGAACACCGCCATCACGAGTCCGCCCTGCAGCGCGTTGCCCGACGCCGCGGCGTACATCAGCATCGCCTGCAGCGGGCCGCACGGCATGAATCCGTTCATCAAGCCGATCAGCGTTGGATTGTTCTTCCCGTGCTTCTGCGGGTCTATGCCCGGAAGCGAGACGAATCTCCTCAGGGGCGGGTAGAAAAGGCTCGCTCCGTACGCCACCATGAAGAGGCCGGCGAGTATCGCCATGTAGCTCCTCAGCTGGTCCGTGAACGCGAATACCGACCCGACCAGCCCCAGCAGCGCTCCCAGCGCCACGTAAGAGAGCAGCCGGCTGCCGTTGTAGCAGAGGTGCGGCGCGATGCCCTTGCTGTTCGAAGCGTAGGACACCACGAACCCGCTGCACATGCCTACACAATGCAGGCTGGTCAGGAGACCGGTCACGAATACTATGATCAGCCCTGTGTTCGGATCGAGAGGCTTCGCAGAGAATATCGGAAGATTGCTCAGTATGAGGAACAGCCCTATGAACAGGACGCCCCAGCCGACTACTTCGATGATCCTATCCTTGGCGCTCTTATCCACCGTAGAGACTGGGAAGCTGTGCGATGCATGCGCGTTTTCCGTCCCTTTCTCCGCCTTCCCGGCGTGCTCGGATCCTTTGCTTTCCATGTATTCCATGCCCGATATTGCCATGCTGGGCTCTTATACGTTATCGCCGGAACGAAAAGTGAACGATGATGAACGGTGTGAACGGTCCGATCGTTCGATACATTCGGCGTACGGCCATCTAGATCACATTATATCGGCCCGATAATAGAATGACCGATTATTCGGGAGATATGCGGCAATACCTTATTTTCTGCCCTATTCCGTGCGATAAGATAGCATTTTTAAGCACTATCATTCTAATATCACCATGGCTGAAGGAACAGTAAAGTTCTTCAACAGAATGAAGAACTTCGGCTTTATCCACGGAGACGACGGAACAGACTATTTCGTCCACTCGACGGGTCTCAAGGCTGGGACCATGATCGACGAGGGCGACAGAGTCTCTTTCAAGCCAGTCAAAGGGGAGAAAGGCGAGAAGGCAGAAGAAGTAGAGAAGCTCTAAATTCACTAACAAACGTCATGTTTTTAGTTGATTTATCTTTTCGTTACCGGTAGGTTCGTCCTTTTTAGGGACGTCGGCCGGTCAAATCTGATTTTTTCTTTTTTTATCTCATCGCCGTCTAGATGCATTCCTGCGTAAAAATAGATCGTTTCGTCCTAGATGTTGTATCCCGCGCTCAGAATCCTTTCATGAGGACGACGTAGTTCGTCTTCCCTATGCGCTCCTTCTGGATGAGCTTCCGCTTCTCCATGCGCTGCAGCAGCACGGTTAGCGTCGCGCGCGGCATATCCAGCCCCCTGCGGATGTCGGCCTGGGTGACGTCCTTCTTCCCTTTCAGGAACCCCACCACCCTGCGCTCGTCGGGAGTGAGTATCTTCTCTATCCTAGTGGCCCTGATTACAGTCCTTACTCTGACCTCTTCCGGCTTGACGAAGAGATACACCCCGAGCACCAGCGTAGCGAAGAAGAACGGCATGAGCACCAGCAGCGCCTGGTGATAGAACGTCATCACCTGCGGGCAGCTGCCCGGGATGAGGAACATGACGGCTACGCTGGACATCGCCCCGACGCCGCCGATTATCGATACGAGCGCTCCTACGGTCTTCTGGTCCATGTGATTTCCTTCATTGCTTCTCTACGTTCATTTTAAATGCTGTCTTGAGCTGGTCGAGCACGCCCATGCCCTGGTTGGGGTTGCACTTCTGCTTGTACAGCTTGTGCACCTTCTGCACCTCGCGGCGGCAGACGAAATCGTGCTGCCGGAAACCCCCGCCGAAATTCTTCGGTATGTGCATCAGCTCGTGTATGATTACTTCGGTCTGCTCGTCCGGCGACATCCTGTCGAACCGTTCGCTGATCACTTCTATCACGTAGAACGCCTTCGTGTTCAGGCCCAGCTGCATCACCTTGGGCAGGCCGTGGCAGCGCGCTATGATCCTGCGTGTGGACGTCCCTTTGCTGCGGAAGCACGTGACACGAGTGAGGTCCACGTGCCCCATGCCGATCGTCTGGACGATGTGCTCCATCCTCTGCCTGATGTCCGGCGCGTCGAGATATTCCATCGTATCAACTGGTTACTGTTTTCTCCGCGATCATTAAAAGTTAGGCGGTCACTGCGCCGCGTCCTTCGCGGATCCCATCTGTTCTATCTCTTCCTTGAGGAGTATGTTGATTATCAGGTTCTTGAGCAGTTCGACCTGCGTCTTGTCCTTCCCGTCGCTCATGTGGCCCACCGGCGCGAATTCCACCCTGTCTCCGAACGCTTCGGCGTATTCCTTCCCCACCGCCTCGTTCTGGGTGCCGAAATCGTCCACCATGCAGCATGTCTTGTCGTACATGCCTACGATGGCCCGGCCTATCTCTCCGCCGTGGGCGCGCACCCTGTTCAGCTTCAGCGGCAATGGCCGCTCCGCGAGCACGCTGTCCGCGAAATCCCCGAAACTCGTCAGCCTGAGCGTGCCGAGCTTCCCTATCACCCTGCTCCGCGCCTGCTCGGACATGCGCCTGACTGTGACACTGATCATGTGCTCCCTCCATTTGTCGTTCTTGATAGTCCGATGCAGCTGCTTGACCTTGGCCTTGACCTCCCTCCTATGGGTCATCGCCTCTTTCTCGGCGAACTGCCGATCGTAGAGCTCCATCTTCTTGGACATGAATCCGGCGAACTTCTCGCGCGCGGTCTTCATCGCCGACTTCGTCAGCATCCTGGACAGGATCGGCGCGAACGTGGAGCGTACCCCTTCCTTGCCGAACGCATCCTCTATGGCGTTGAAGATCGCCTGGGTCGGCGCCTCCACAGTCTCCTTCAGCGGCTTGAAGTTGGTCCTTATCCACTGGTACAGCCGTAGGGCGCGAGGGCTGCCCTCCAGCTTGCGCCTGAGGTACCTATCGACCATGAATGTGGTGAGGTTCGCCGGCGGAAGGTGCCCTGAGGCGAGCCTGAGCTTCGTCTTCAGCAGGAATCTCCTCTCGCCGGCCGCCATCTCGAGGGTGAGCGGCGGCGCGATCAGTATCGGGGGCAGGAACGGCACCTTGAGGTACGGTTCCGGCTCGAACAGCGAATCATCCTTCCTCTCGAGGTACCTGTGATACGCCTCGAGAGCCACATGGCATCCATAGCTGCTCGCTATGAGCCTGATGCCGGTCTGCCTGGTCGCCGGGTAACGTTTGCCTATCTCCCCCATCACGACCAGCAGGTCCTCGGCGTTGTCGTCCGTGTCCATGTCGGTGCCGAACGAGCCGCCGTGCCCTCTCATGTCGTAAGTGAACGCGAGATGGCCGGTCCTGGCGACGATGTCGTATAGCACGTCGGTGTGCGAATCCTTGGACGACATCAGCCCGTGGATGCACAGGATCCTCGGCTTGTCCGCCGCCGCGTCCATGTCGTCGGGGCGGAACACCCTTCCTTCCAGTAGGCCGTTCTTGAACAGCTGTCTCCTGACCTTGCAGCCGTGGCCCTGGCTCAACGATGTCGGTCCTGCAGGGGCTGCGCTGACTGTTTCTGGCATCAGAATAAGGCGCTTCGGAAATATAAATATCTTTCGTTCGGCTCACGTCGGAGCGATCATAGCGCGTCAAGGGCCGTTCGGACGAGGATGCCGAGCTTCTTCTTCGATCCGCCGTCGATGTTGTACTCGACCTTCGCGACCGGCTTCCTTATCTTGATGACCTGGCTGATGTCTGCCGACGTCCCGAGGACGACGGTGTCGCACTCGGCGGCGTCTATCGTCCTCTCCAGGTTGCTGAGCTCCAGCCTGCTGTATCCGAGGCTCGGCACCACCATGAGGCCGTACCTCTCGATCGCCTTCTTCACCGAGCCTACTGCGTACTTCTTCGGGTCGATTACGGTGGCCTTCAGCTCGACCGCGGCGGAGAATCCCGCGGCTGTCTTCAGTCCTCCGTGGGTTACCGTGGGCGCGTCCTCCACCACGAGCACGCGCTTCTTGCGCACCAGCTCCGGCCTGTCCACGGACAGCACCGACGCCGCCGTGATGATCATCGCCTTCCTGTTCACCGATTGTATGTTCCTCTGGACCGTCGCCACATCCTCGCGCGACGCGGCGTTCGCCTTGTTGATGACCACTATGTCCGCTGACCTCGCGTTCACCTCGCCAGGGAAGGACCGTATCTCGTGTCCCGGCCTCAGCGGATCCGCTACTGTGATCTGCAGGTCGGGCTTCAGCAGCGGGAAGTCGTTGTTCCCTCCCTCATAGACGATGACGTCCGCCTCCTTCTCCGCCTGCCTGGTTATCGTCTCGTAATCCACTCCTGCGAAAACCACGAATCCCATATCGAGATAGGGGGTGTATTCCTCCATCTCCTCTATGGTGCACTTCTGCTCGATCAGGTCGTCCCGTGTCCCGAACCGCTGGCATATCTCTTCCGACAGCTGGCCGTACGGCATCGGATGCCTGACCACCACCACGCGCTTCCCTGCGTCGCGCACGATCTCGGCGACCGCCTTGGCCACCGTGGTCTTCCCGGCGCCGGTGCGCGTGGCCACGACGGCGATGACTGGCTTCTTCGACTTCACCTGGCCGTTCCTCTGGCCGATGAGCCAGAAATCCGCTCCGGCGGCCATGGCTTCTGACGCCTTGCGCATCACCTGCTCATGCATCAGGTCGCTGTAGGCGAGGACCACTACATCCACGTCGAGCTTCGCTATCAGCTCCGTGAGCTTCTCCTCCGGATGAATTGGGATCCCTTTCGGATACTGCTTGCCCGCAAGGGATGGCGGATACTTCCTGTCCTCTATCCCCGGGATCTGCGTCGCGGTGAATGCCACCACTTCGTAGTCCGGATTATCCCTAAAGAACAGGTTGAAGTCATGGAAATCGCGTCCGCCCGCGCCCATTATGAGAACCTTGCGTCTTGATCTACCTGCCATCATCTCACATCCTCGTATTCAGAACTCGCCTTGCCCTTGGAATGGAAACTGAGTAGATTGCGCGTATGGAAAGCGAAGAACTTCAGGTAGCCCCATCTCTTCAGCCTGCGCGCCGATGTGAACACCGTCGCGGGGCAGAACGCTATCCTTCCGACTTCAGCGAGCCTCTTGAACAGCTCTATGTCCTCTGCCGTTTTCAATGTGGTGTCGAATCCGCCTATCCTCTTGAACGCGGATGCCCTGACCGCCATGTTCATGCCCGCCGGCGATGGCTTGCCGAGAGAATGCGTGAGCCTGACGTACTGGTTGAACACGTATCTCGACATGAACCTGTCGATGGGGCTGCCGTCGAAAATCAGCACGGGGCCGTAGGCTCCCGAGACGCGCCTGTCCTCGAAAGCCCTGGCGATGTGCTCCAGCCATCTCGGATCGGCTATGCTGTCTGCATCAATGAACGCAATGATGTCTCCCTTTACGAATGAGGCGCCCTTCTGTCTCACTGCAGCGGCCGATCGCTTGCTTTCTAGGACGACCTTATCTGCGTATTTCTTTGCAATCGCTCCGGTCCTGTCCGTGCTGTGATTATCGCAGACTATGATCTCGAGCGGCTTCAGCGTCTGCGCCCTGACCGACAGCAGGCAGGCCTCTATGTGCCTTTCCTCGTTCAGTGCGGGTATGACTACGGATACGCGCGGCATCTCCGGCCTTTGCGCCTTGGTTCCTCTCTTCTTCATCGCCTTCACGCCAGCCTATCGTAAGAAATGCTATAAAAAGACTCTGAGCCAAGGTGAATCATGTTCGATCCGCTGCTCCTGTTCGTGGTGGTGCTCCTGGTGAACGTGATACCCGCGTTCATGCCGCCCACCTGGGCGGTGCTGTCGCTGTTCGCGATCGCCTACGGCGGGCCGATAGCGGAGCTGGTGGCGGTGGGCGCCATCGCCTCTACCCTAGGGCGGTACGTGCTGGCGAGGATATCAGGCCCGCTCAGCGACCGGTTCCTCCCCAGGAAGCAGAAGAGCAGCATCAAGTACCTGAAGGGATTCCTCGGCGGGGAGAGCTGGACTGTCACATCGATCATATCATTCGTCTACTCGTTGAGCCCGCTCCCGAGCAACACGATGTTCATTGTCGCCGGCGCCGCAAGGATCGCGCTGCTGCCGGTCCTCGGCGGCTTCTTCATCGGCAGGCTGATCTCATACTCGATACTGACTGCGTTGGTGGCCAGCAGCATCTCCATCAGCCAGCTGCTCAGCCCCGCCTACATCGTCATGGACATCATCGGCCTCGCCGCCGCGGTCGCCCTGCTGCTCCTGGACTGGAAAGTGCTGATCCACGGCGCCATAGAGCATGAGAAGAAGAGAAGGGCAGAGGAAGGGGTGCGCCGCCTTTTCCACGACGACAACCGTTGATGCTTCCGTTTCAGTTCCTCTGTTGTTTTTATGTACATCCCGTACACAAGAGGCATCCGTCCCGTGTGGGCCGCGAGCTCGCAGGCAACGCGTGGCATCAGACTTTTTTGCGGCTTTTCCGATGGGGGGTATTATGCCGTGTGCCGTCAGGGTGTATGCATTCGCCTCCAGAGTGTACGTGGCGCTTGGAGGCGGCATGTCCGTATGCCTTGTGCTCGGGGCGAATCTTATGTCCTGAATGAATCTTGTGTTCCATGAGAAGAATATCTGACGGGCGTTTTATTAATTTGTCGGCGCGCGCAAGGCAGGCATCTACTCAGAACCATCTCAGCAGCAGCGCCGCACCCAGGACCAGCATGATCAGGCCGGCAAGCAGATGGAGGTTCCTGATATTCCTCTCCTTGAATTCCTCGACGCTATTGACCGTGGTCCATCCGAAATACATCAGCAGGACTATCAGGATCAGCGGCGCGACGAACAGCAGATTGTAGAATGCCAGTATCGGCAGTACGCTTTCAAGGGTCATCTGGTTCGACAGCAGGCCGAGCGTGAAGAAGTAAGGCCCACCTGTGCACGGCAGTTCAAACAGGCAGACGACGAATCCCATCAGGAACGCCCCAGGCACGCTGGTGACTGATTCCAGGATCGCCTTGAGTGTCGGCCGCCATGATCTGGGGATCTCCATCATGAATCCGCCACCGCCGTACCATATGTAATCCTTTATATTGAGGAGGCCTATCGCGACCGCGATGAATCCGACCAAATTGTAGATTAGGTCAGTGATTCCTGCTATCTGCAGGGCTGAGAATATCCCGATCCCGAACAGGTAGTATGCGATGTATATTGATGCTATGAATGCGATCCCTGCCCTGAGGGCCCGTTTCGGATCCCCGGCCATCATCAGAGATGACAGCAGTATCAGCAGCACCGTGATCGCGCAAGGATTTATTGAATCGACAAGGGCAGCTCCGCCAGCGAAAAGCACAAGTTCCATGAAAGTCATCTTAGTGGCTGGCGACGCCGCTGAAAAGATCGCCATTTCTCCTATTTCTCCAGGAAGGGGGCAAGGCTGGCTTCCATTGTAGCTTAGCACATACGGCGCCTTATCGATTATCGCCCTGTCGCCAATCATGTATCCGCCAGAATAGAACAGGGCAGGAACTCCCATGTTCCGCTGCGATACGTTGTTCGCATCAAAGAACATGTTCAACAGCAGGGCATTGCTGGAATTCTGATACATCTCGAATCTATGGATCTCTACCCCACTGACTTCCAATCCTTTAATGACAGGTTCGGCTCTCGCGCAGTGCGGGCAGCCTATGCCGTAGAAATAGTACGCGCAGTCGGCAGCATGCGCTATCCCGATCAAGAACACCAATAGCAGAATTGAATCAAGAAGTTTCATCTGGATCCCGTTCACATCCGCGATGCATTCTCCTGCCCGCTCCTCTTCCGATTCCTTTTCCTTGGCCGGTTATCGTATATGCGCCGCCCTCTATTTTGATTGCTTTTCCATTAACAATAGCGTCTGCAATTTTCTTTCTTGCAGAGAGAAGAAGCCTATGAAATGTCGGCTGTGAGATTTTCATCTTCTTGGCGCATTCTTCCTGCTCCAACCCCTCTAAATCCTTTAGTCTGACAGATTCAAATTCATCTACATGCAAAACCGTTTCTTCTAACTCCGCCAAAGAAATTCCTCTCGGCTTGAAATAAGTCACATCGGGATTGAATCCCACTCTTCTGCACAGCCTTGGCCTTACCATGTTATGAATATCAATTCATATCTTATTTAAATCTTTTCAAAAACAAAAAAGAAAAAAAGGGGCAAGCGGTCACTTCAGTTCTTTTAATCTTTTTTCTACGGCCTGCTTCTCCGCCTCTATGTCCTTCAATTCGATCTCAAGGACCTTTTTCTCATCCTCCTTTGTCAGGGCGGCCGGAGTTCCGCGCATCCTCCCGTATCCGCAGCATCCGTATCTTCCTGCGAATGCCCCTCTGCACCCTCCTCTTCCGAATCCAGTTCCTGGCCCCATACCCGATGGGCCTGTTTTGTCTCTTCTTGGCATGTCCACACCCCTCAGCCGCGCAACGGCACACGCCATTCCAGCTATTATGAATATATATTCATAATAGTTTATAAGGCTTGCGCCATGTAAACCAAAAGAACCGTATAGAAGAGCCAGTGGGCGATGCCACCTCTAGAGCATCTTCTTCGCTAGTGTGATAAGGAACAATACAATACCTGCCAGTACCATCGCGGGACCCGCGGGTATCTCAGTGTAACCGGAGACGAGAATCCCGCCAACCGCGCTGATGACTCCGAACACACAGCTCCAGATTACATATCTGGACAGATTAGGGCTGATGTTTCTAGCCGCGGCGGCTGGCACTATGACCAGGAATCCGATGGAGAGCGTGCCAGTGAACTTTATTCCGAGCGCTACCACAGTAGATACGAGTATCAAGTAGATCAGATTGGTGCGGGACACGTTCACTCGCGCAGAGGTCGCGAGCTCCTCTGATATGATGCTGAGCATGTTGTCTCTGTACATCATTCTCGCGATCGCGATCACGGCGATTGACACTACCGCCACTATGATCATGTCTATCATAGTTACGCTCGCGATGTCACCGAACAGTGTTTCCAGTAGCTCGACCTCTGGTATCAGAAGGATGCCTATTGACATGGAGAGTGTGAATAGCGCGCCAACGATGGTCTCGCCGGACAACTTTGTCTTACTCTCAAGATAAGAGGTGACCAATGCGGATATGAACAGTATCACGAAAGCGCCTAGAAACGGGTTAAAGTTCAGCACTATGCCGAAGGCTATTCCTAGGAGTGACACATGGGTTAGTGCGTCGCCGACAAGCGCCATGCGTTTTAAGACCATGAGCGAACCCACATAACCCGCTGCCAGTCCGACGAAGATCCCGACAATTATGCTGAATATAGATGCATCCATGTATCATCACGCGTCTGCTTTCACTAGTGCTTATGCCTCACTAGGATCGATCCGCTGCCGTATATCTTCTTGAGCAGTTTCGGCGTGTCCACCTTGGATGATTCGCCGAAGAATATCCTCTTCCTGTTGATCGCGAGCGTGTAGTCGGAATAGTGCCTGACTACGTGCGGGTTGTGGGTCACCAGCAGGACAGTGATTCCCCTCTCCCTCTCGAGCCTGTTGAGCATCATGTAGATCAGTTCGCGGTCGGCATCGATGTGCGCGGTCGGCTCGTCGAACAGCAGTATGTCAGGGTCGTTTATGAGCGCCCAGGCGATCAGCGCCCTCTGGGTCTCTCCGCCGGACAGGACATCCATCCTCTTGTCCAGGGCGCCTTTCCTCAGCCCGACCGACGCGATGGCGGCCTCTATCCTGCCCTCGTCGTCGCTCTTGAAACCGAGGAACTCCCTCACAGACACGGGCACATCAGCCACGGTGACGTTCTGCGGGACATAGCCGATCCTGAGGGTGTCGCTCCACTTGATCTCGCCCTTGTAATCCACCCTGTCAAGGAGCGCCCTGAGAAGCGTGGTCTTGCCGGCGCCGTTCGGCCCCACGATGGCGAGTGTCACTCCCTTCTTCAGGCTGAAGTTGATATTGTCAAGTATCCTGTCGCCATTCAGGCTCACGGACAGGTCCGAAACTTTCAGTATCGTCTCCTCGCCGTGGTGATGGTGTTCCTTCCCAATCCCGCTAGAGTGGTGATGTCCTTTCCCCATTTCAGCCACGGCGTTTATTGGATGGGATGCTATAAAAAGGCTAACTGCCGACCTCGGCGGCTGGCGCTGATCCTATTGAAAACAAAAGGGAAAGCCGACGAAAACCGGTTGCCTAGGGGGCCGCCGGACTGCTAGGAGGTGAAGGAACCGTAGGTTCCTCAGTCCATGAAGTCCTGGGGCTTCGGCGGGGCTTCCGGCTCGCCCTTCCTCTTCCTGATCGATGTGACCAGGTTGGCCTGGAGCGATGTCGGCACGAGCTCGTACCCCGCGTACTCGTGGTACCAGATGGCTCGTCCCTGCGACGCTGACCTGAGGTCGTTGGACATGCCGAACGTCTCGGAGACGGGCAGCTTCGCCTTAACCGTGGCTAGCTCCCCCTCTTGGCTGATCTCGGTGATCTCTCCCCTGCGTCCCTGCAGCGATGTGATGATGTTGCCCGCGTAATCCTGCGGCGCCTGCACCAGGAAGTTCTGCTTCGGCTCCATGAGCCTGACTCCCGCCGCCAGCATGCTGGCGTATATGGGCCTCCTTACGGCAGGCAGTATCTGCGCCGGACCCCTGTGGGCCGGATCCTCGTGGATCGTGGCGTCCCAGATCTTGACCTTGATGCCTGTCATCTTCTCCTTGGCCATCGGACCCTTGTCCATGGCGTCCTCGAATCCCTTGAGCAGCAGCTCCATCACTTCGTCCAGGTACTGTACTCCCTTGGTGGCGTTGATGAATACGCAGCGGTTCTTGATGTCGAGGACCTTCTTCGCCTCGTCCCTCTCCATTCCCGCATCGATGAGCAGGTCCCAGAGCGCCTTGCCCTTAGGCTTGCCTTCCGGTATCTTGCCCTCCACCATGGCATCGAACACGCCCTTCTCCAGGGGCTCCGCCGTGAACTTGAACTTGTTGTGCTTGTTCGGTGACTTGCCTTCCAGCTCCGGTCCTTCCTTGAGTATGGTCTCGCGGTAGACGACGAGGGGCGGCGATGTCTCGATCTCCACTCCCTTCTCCTTGGAGATCTTGTACTCCACAATCTCCAGGTGCAACTCACCCATGCCGCTGATGAGGTGCTCGCCCGTCTCCTGGTTGAGCTCGACCTTGAGCGTCGGATCCTCTTTGGACAGCTGCCTGAGCACTTCAATGAGCTTGACGAGGTCCTTGTTGTTCTTCGCCCCGATCGACTTGGTGACGACCGGCTCGGAGTAGTGCTTGATCTGCTCGAACGGCTCGAATGTCGGGTTCTCGCTGATGGTCTCTCCGACATACATGTCGCGCAGCCCTACGATGGCGACGATGTTGCCTGCCGGCACTTCCTCCACCTGGATGCGGTCAGGACCCATGTATACTCCAGCCTGCTGCACCTTGGCAGCGATATGCTTGGACGCGATCGTGAGTTCCGTGCCCTTCTTCACCGTTCCGCTGAATATACGGGCGATACCTACTTCTCCTGCATGCTTGTCCATGACGATCCCGAATATCACGCCGCACACCTTCGCCTTCGGGTCGGTGCTGAGCATGGCGACTCCGTCCGGGGACGTCGGATCACCCTTCCAGAGGACAGGGATCCTGTACTTCTGTGCCTGCATCGGGTTCGGCAGGTTCTCGATGACCATGGTGAGAAGGACTTCGTCGATAGGCGCCTTCTCAGTGAGGGCGGCGTGCTCTCCTTTGGAGCAGAGGTCGTAGATGTCTGAGAACTTGACGCCCTTCTGCTTCATGTAGGCGAACGATGTCGCCCACTTGTTGAACGCGGAGCCGAAGGCGATGCTTCCCTTCTCCACGTTGATCTTCCACTCCTCCTTCTTGTCGTCAGGGGCGAACTTCTCTATGAGCTTGTTGATGTCTGTGATGAGCTTGACGAGCCTCTCCTGCGTCATCTGGGGGGTGTACTTCAGCTCGTTGATGAGCCTGTCGATCTTGTTGATGAATACGGTGGGCTTGGACTTCTCCTTCAGCGCCTGCCTCAGCACGGTCTCGGTCTGCGGCATGAGCCCTTCCACAGCATCGACCACGAGGACCACTCCGTCGACCGCTCTCATGGCGCGCGTGACGTGGCCGCCGAAATCGACGTGTCCTGGCGTGTCGATGAGATTGATCATGTATGGCTGGTCGTGGTACACGAAACCGAGCGATATGTTGGCGGCCTTGATGGTGATGCCTCTCTTCTGCTCGAGCTCCTCGAAGTCCATGACCCTCTGCTCTCCGGCGTGCTCCTTGGAGATGAGGCCTGCCCTGGCCACGAGGCTGTCGGTCATGGTCGTCTTGCCGTGGTCGACGTGCGCCACGATGGCGACGTTCCTGACGTACCTCAGGTCGTACATCATCTTCTGCACTTCATCCACGACGAATTCCTTTCGTACCATAACAATCTACCTGCATGTAATCATTGATGATTGTGAGCCGCTAGATGCCGGATCCGCTTTGGGCTAGAATCAGCTTATCTCGCGCTTCTCGCGATCCTTTCCACTTCGTCCCGCCTCTTGATCGCGTAGCTGTTCATGTCGCCCTTCGCAGCGAGCACGAGCTCGTTGGCGAGAGCCTCCGCGAGGGTGGCCTTCTTGTTGAAGGCGGACATGATGGCCGCCATGGAGACGTTCCTGAGCGCCATGTCCACCCTCCTCTTCGGGGAGAGGTCGACGGCAACCTGGTAGCGGACTCCACCGTACTCCACTCTCGTGACGTCCTCCCTCGGCGCGCTGTTCTCGATCGCCTTGACGAGGACCATGATCGGGTTGCTCTTCTCCTTCTGGTGGATGATGTCGAACGCCTCCTCCACTATGTTTATGACACGTGTCTTCTTGCCCTGCAGCTTCCCGTGCGTCCTGATCAGCTTGCCGCCGATCTTGCTTCCGGTGCCGCCACGCATCAGCTTGTTGACTAGGAGCTCCACGACGTTCTTCTGCACCTTGGACTTCCTGGTGCCGATCCTTCCGAACGTGTGCGGCATGACGGACGGCCTGAGGTTGATGTAGCCCTTGATCGTCTCGTCCGCGACGTCCACGTCATATCCGTACTTGTTGAAAAGCTTGTCCTTGATTTCCATATGATCACGTCATTTCTTGTATTTCCCTAGGAAGTCCTAGGAACCGTAGGTTCCTAGCTTATCTCCTCGGCTTCTCCTTCTTGCCAGACCTCAGCTCGCTGAGCGAGACGCCGTTGACCTTCGTTATCTTGTACCTGACGCCGGGGATGGAACCCATCTGGCCCCTCTGCGATCCGCCGAGGCCTTCGATCTCCACCTCGTCGTGCTCGTCTATGAAGTTGATGGCGCCGTCGCGCGGGGCGAAGGCGGTCACGATCTTGCTGTTCTTGACAAGCTGCACCTTGGCGCACTTGATCAGTCCGGAGTGGGGCTGCTTCTGCTCGAGCGCCTTCTTCTCCAGCACTATGCCTCGGGCTGCGTTGGAACCTTCCAGCGGGTCGTACTTCGCCTTCAGTCCTTCGGCCTTCCTCCGCCAGGTCTTCTTCAGCCAGCGGTATCTCTTTCTCCTGTTCTTGATATCTCTTCCTGAGAACTCTCCCATATGATTACACCGTAAGAAAGCGCCTGATGTGCATTCCTGAGGAATAGACACACTTTATGATGCGCTATCAACGTCCTATACTGATGCTATACTATCTTCATTCACCTTAAATATTATATTCCTTCCCTCTTCTTAAAGGCTTTCCTTCCTCGTTCGGCCGCACGGCCTACGCCGAAGGCGTATGACGTTTCAGGCCCTGACGTCCATCTTCCTGAAGTTCCTCTCCACCAGGGTCCTGGCGAGCTTGATCCTGTATCCCCCGCGGCCGATCACGTACTTCCTGTCCTCCGGCGTGGCTGCCACCCGGATGCTGTCTCCCTCGACCGTCACGTTGACCTTGGTCGGGAAGAATATGTTGGACACGAAGCGCTCCAGCTCCTCGGACCACTCCACGAGCACTATGTTCCTCTTGAGCCTCTTCTGGAGGAGGGATATGTTGCGCCCGCCCTGTCCTATCGCGCGGCCCATCTCCCCGTCGGCGACCACGAACGCCACGTTCTCGCCGTCGTCCACGATGTCGCGGATGGCCGCGCCCGTGGCCTCCTGGAAGAACAGCATGAGCTTGGTCTCTTCGTTGTTCATTTTCGCCATCCGATTACCTCATCGCCAGTTCATTCTTTCTTCTCTATGACATTGAGGATCTCGGAGTCGCCCGCCTCCATTATGGAGAGCATGAGCACCGGGAACGGCTTTCCGCAGATCGAGCCGAGCTCCAGCGACGGGAACGGCAGCTCCTTCAGCGGCACGCCCGACTTCGCGCACAGAGAGACGATCTCGTCCCTCAGCGCCTTCGGGCAGTTGCCCGCGAGCAGCATTAGCTTCGCGCCGCCCCTCGCCGCGAGGCTGGCCCCTGTCCTCGTGCCGAACTCCACCTGTCCTGTCTCGACGACCATCCTGATCGCCTTCTGAATATCAAATTCCGCCATTTCACTCAACTCCACAAATCATTTCCTGTACACAAACGTCACTTCTTCGGGCCCTTCATCGTCAGCTTCACCAGTCCGCTTCCGAGCGGCACGGGCTGCCCGATGAGGATGTTCTCGGTCACGCCCGCGAGCTTGTCCTCCTCTCCGTGGATCGCCGCGTTGATGATGTGCTTGACCGTCTCCTCGAATGCCGCTCTCGCGAGCACCGAAGGCTTCCTGCCGCTGAGGCCGTGCCTTCCTACTGACACGATCTCCCCGTCCGCGGTCATCGCGTCCGCGAGGAGCCGGATGTGCCTTATGTCGACATCGGCCTTCTGGGTCGTCATGACGGACTCGATCTCCTTCACGATCGCGTTCCTCGCCGCCTCGACGCCGAAGAGCTCATAGATGTGCATGACGTTGTTGGTGTAGCACCTGTACGGGTCGACCCCCGGCCTTGTCAGCACGTCCTCGAGGTTCCATCCGCCGGCCATGATGACCCACTCGCCTTTCTCGTCCTGGGTGATGACCGCCTTATTGATGCCCTTCACGCCGCTGACATGCAGCGCCTTGAGCTTGTTCGTGAGCTTCCTGAGCATCCTGAGCGGCATCTTCTTGCCGCTGATGAGCACCTTCTCCCTCTGGTGCTTCATGTCGACATCCTTGCTGATCTCCTCCTGGATGCGCTTCTTCACGTCCCCGAGCTCCAGCTTGGACTGGTCGAGCGCGTCCCTCTTCAGCTTGATGAATATCTGCTTCTTGGAGAAGTTCTCCACGAAACTGGCGATGTCGCCGAGCAGCACCTCCTCGATGCCCTTCGCGATCTCCCTCACCTTTTTCTCCTCCTTGGAGTGCTTCTTTTCCAGGTAGATTGAGACGATGGGCTTCTTCGGGATCTTCTTGGCGTCCACGATCTCGATCATACGCGGAAGACCGGTCGGTACGATTTCCACGACGCCAGGCAAGTGGAAAGTACGCATGGTCATCTGCGTTCCCGGCTCTCCCAACGAGTGGGCCGCCATTACTCCTACCGCCTCTCCCGGCGTGATCCTCAGGTCCTTCTTCTTGTCAGTCTTTTCGGCCATAATTGCTCACCTTGTGATACGCTCACTCCCTCTCCGGCACAGCGACCGGGGTGGCGAGCTCCTCGCCCACCTTCTTCAGCTTCATCGGGTCCTTCCCGTCGCCGCCGTACATGGTCTGTATGAGCTTGCCGCTCGCGTCGCGCACGGTCAGGTCGTCGTGCACCGACAGGTCCTGCAGGGCGTTGATGAACCTCCTCTGCATGTATCCCGACCTCGCGGTCCTGATGGCGGTGTTGACGATCGATTCCCTCGCGGACATCGATTGGAATATGTACTCGATCGGGTCGAGGCCCTTCATGAAGTTGGACGTGATGTAGCCGTGCGCCTTCGCGCTGAGGTCCCCGGGCTTGAAGTGCGACAGCACCCTCTTCCTGTACCCCCTGTTCAGCCTCTTCTCGCGCACGACCTGCTGGGCGATCACTCCTGACATCTGCGTGACGTTCAGGATAGACCCTCTCGCGCCGATCTTTCCGATGATGATCGACGTGTTGTCGAGACCCAGGTCGGCTTCCAGCTGCTTGCCGAGCTCCTCACGGACGCCTCCGAGTGCCGCCATGGACTTGTCCTCGAGCGTCTCCTTCAGCGACATGCCTGGCGAGCGCTCGAGCGTCTTGTTCTGGTACTGCATGATGTAGGCGTTCACCTCGCGCTCCGCCTTGTCTGCGATTTCCGCGATCTTCTTCTGCATCTCCTTGGAGGGCGTGTAGCTCTGGAGCGACACGGAGAATCCCTTCAGCGTGATTGTGTATGCCGCCATCTTGGTGACCGCGTCTATGAAATGCCTGGCCCTCTCGTTGCCGTACTGGCTGACGATGGCCTCGATGATGCTGTTCAGCGACCTCTTCTCCAGGTAGCCCTTGATGAGCTTGCCGTTCTTGATCTCCACGATGCCGCTACTCGCGCCGCCCTTGCCTATCTTGGACTTGACGGATATCGTCATGTCGTCCGGAAGGACCTGCGAGAAGATCAGCCTGCCGCTGTACCTTCTGCCCTTGGCGTCCGGCTTCGGCAGCTCGTAGATGCCCGCTACGGCGAGCATGTCAGCCGCTTCCTCCGCGGAGAACTCAGTCTCGTCCTTGCACATGATGAAGGCGCCTGAGATGTGGTCCTCGGTCGGTCCGATGATCGCGTGGCCGTGCCTCGGGGAGATGATCTGGTCCTGCACCATCATGAGCATCTCGGCTTCCGCCCTCGCCTCCTCCCTCTGCGGGACGTGGATGTTCATCTCGTCACCGTCGAAGTCGGCGTTGTACGGCGTGGTGACCGAAGGCGCGACGCGGAACGTCTTGCCCGGCAGTATCTTGATCTCGTGGGACATGATCGACATCCTGTGCAGCGACGGGTACCTGTTGAACAGGACTACGTCGCCGTCCTTCAGCTGCCTCTCGATCGTCCAGCCGAACGCGAGCTCGGTGAGTATCTCTTCCCTGTTGGCGTCGGTGATCTTCCTGCGCTTGCCGTCGGGAGTGACCGCGTAGACAGCCTTCGGGTGCTCCAGGCTCTTGACCGCCTCCTTGCACTCGTTCAGGTTCCAATCGGTGACGTGGATCGGCACCGTCAGCTCGTTCGCGACATATTCCGGCACCCCGACCTGGTTGATCGATATGGCGCCGTCGGGCGATACGACAGTCCTCGCGCTGAAGTTGACACGCTTTCCGGACAGGTTGTACCTGAACCGGCCTTCCTTGCCCTTCAATCTCTGCGCGAGAGTCTTGAGCGGCCTGCCTGACCTGTGCCTGGCGGGCGGGATGTTGGACGATTCGTTGTTGAAGTATGTGGTGATGTGGTACTGGAGAAGCTCCCAGAGGTCCTCGATGATCAGCTGTGGGGCTCCGGCGTTGATGTTCGCCTCCAGCCTCTGGTTGATACGCATGATGTCGACGAGCTTGTGGGTGAGGTCGTCTTCCGATCGCTCACCGGTCTCGAGCGTGATCGATGGCCTGACGCTGACGGGCGGGACGATGAGAGCTGTCAATACCGCCCACTCCGGCCTGCTGTACTCAGGGTCGAATCCGAGCAGCCTGAGGTCCTCGTCAGGTATCTTCGCGAGCTGGTCCCTGATCTCCGTCGGGAGCAGCATCTTCTCGCCCTCGTAGAACGCGGTCGGCTTCTCGAACTTGAGCTCGGTCTGGTCGGTCTCGCAGAACGGGCACTTCTTCACTTTCTTTACCTTGCTGAGGATCGCGGATGTCAGCTCCTCTCTTGTCATGAGCTCGTCCACGAGCTCATCGGCGTCCTGCTTGGACATGAGCACGCGCCTGCAGTTCCTGCAGGTCGATCTCATGAACATGAAGATCATGGGCGCGAACTCCGGGTGGACAACTGGCCTGATCAGCTCGATGGAGCCGAAGTGTCCCGGGCATGTCCTGACCGAGCCTCCGCAGGTCTTGCACCTGAGGCCGGGGTCGATGACTCCCATGCGTGTGTCCGCGAAGCCGCCGTCTATCGGGTAGCCGTCGTCGTTGTAGGTGTCAGGTACCACTAGCTTGACAACCGCCATCTTCCTGATCATCTCAGGCGAGAACAGCGTGAACTTTATCTTCTTGATGTATTTCTCGAGGACTCCATTCTTGTTCGGTACAGCCACATCATCACCATTTGCGAGTATATTTCGTCGTTATCTCCGCGTCTTCATCTCTCATCAGTACTCTGTCTTGTCGCTTGAGATGAGCCTCGGGAACACTCCCAGCGCCTTGATCTCCTCAAGGAGCAGCTTGAACGCGTAGGACATCTCGATCTCCGCGAAATTCACGGAGTCGCAGACCGGACAGATGTTCTTGTTCTTCATGAAGTCGTGGTATGCCACTGAACCGCATTCGGTGCACACGAGCTCCACTGTCCTGTCTGATTCGTCCATGAGCCTCTCCTTCAGAAGCATGGACGCTCCGTAGCCGATGAGGCAGTCACGCTCCATCTCTCCGAACCTCAGACCTCCTTCGCGCACCCTCCCTTCCGTGGGCTGGTGCGTGAGCAGCTGGACCGGTCCCCTGCTCCTCGCGTGGAGCTTGTTGGAGACCAGGTGGTTCAGCTTCTGGTAGTAGATGACTCCGGTGAATATCTCGGCCTCGATCTTCCTGCCTGTCACTCCGTCGTAGAGCACCTCGTGGCCGGTGGACTGGAAACCGTGGTTCTTCAGCGTCTCCTTGATGTCCTCCTCCTTGTTCGGCTCGAATGGCGTGCCGTCCATGCGCTCTCCTGTGAGGCAGGCTGCCTTGCCGCCGATCATCTCGAGCATGTGCCCGACTGTCATACGGGAAGGTATGGCGTGCGCGTTGATGATCAGGTCCGGAGTGATGCCTGATTCGGTGAATGGCATGCTCTCCTGCGGGACGAGGAGCCCTATGACTCCCTTCTGCCCGTGCCTGGAGGCGACCTTGTCTCCGTTCTCAGGCCTCTTCACTTCCCTGATCCTCACCTTCACGAGCTTGTTGCCCGAAGGCGACTGCGTTAGCATGACAGAGTCGACGACGCCCTCCTCTTCGGACTTGAGCGTGATAGACGACTCTCTCTTCTTCTCCTCGGCGATTCCGAACGCGCTGACCTCCTCGAGGAAACGCGGCGGGGACGTCTTGCCGACAAGGACCTCACGGCCCCTGACTGCGACGCCCGGGACGATGAGTCCGTCCTCGTCAAGGTACTTGTAAGCGGCCTCTTCGCGGTATCCGTTAACTGTCGGGGCCGGAATCTCGAACTTGTCCCTCTGGCCTCCAGGATACCTGCGTTCCTCGGTCTCGTATGTCCTGAGCGCGACCGCCCTCAGCACGCCACGGTCGACGGCCGCCTTGTTGATGACGACACCGTCCTCCATGTTGAATCCGCGGTAGCTCGCGACTGCGACCACGAGGTTGGCGCCGCCCACCCTCTTGTCCGCCTGCATGACTCTCTGCGGTCTTGTGAACACGAGAGGTATCTGGGGGTAGTACATGACGTACGCCCTGGTGTCGAACCTCATGTTGTAGTTCGCCGCGTAGATGCCGATCGCCTGCTTGGTCATGGAGCAGGCCATGGTGATACGCGGGGATGAGTTGTATTCCTGCAGCGGCATCTGGGATGTGACCGCGCTCAGTATGCCGACGTTGTCGATCTCGATGTGGGTGTGCTCTGGCGTGATGTCCTTCTCCATCATCGCGACGTAGGCGAGAGTGTCCTCCTCTCCCGGGTCGAGGTACTCAACGACGCCGTTCCTGATGAGGTCGGCCCACTCCATCTCGTTGTTCTTGAGCTTCTCCTTGACCTCGTTCGTGAGCTTGGACCTTCCGTTCTCCACCACGATCAGCGGCCTCCTGCTCCTGCCGCTGTCGGTGTTCACGTAGACCTCGTGGGCCCTCTTGTGGAACTCCACGTTGATCTCGTGGTTGATCTCTCCGGCGCGCCTCTTGGCGAGCATGTTCTTCACGAACTCCTCGCCGTCGGGGTGCCTTCCCATGAGCTTGCCGTTGAGATAAACGGTCACTTCCTTCGTCTCGACAATGTGTTTCTTCGCCAACGTCACCACATCCTTATGATCTTCACTTCAGTGCGGTCACGCCGCCTTTCTTCAGCAGCGCTTCCACTTCCTTCTCGTTCACTCCGATCGAGATCTCGTTCTCGAGCGCCATGTTCTTCACCAGCGACGTCGAGGATCCTTCCGGCGTCTCGTTCGGGCACAGCCTTCCGAACTGCGTCCCGTGCAGGTCACGCGCCTCGAAGTGAGGGTGCACCCTGCTGAGAGGGGAGTTGATCCTCCTCAGGTGAGACAGAGAAGCTAGATAGGAGACACGGTCGAGCAGCTGGCAGACTCCGCTCTGGCCGGCGATCCAGTTGCCTGTGGCCATCGCGTACCTGATCCTGTCCGACAGGGTGTCCGGCCTTACGAAGGTCTGCACGTCCTGCAGCCGCCTTCCTCTGGCCGCGGCCCTTTCCGCCTGGTAGGTCACGTCGCGCACCAGGAACTGGAACGCGTACCTGAACAGCTCCTCCATGAGGGTGCCGCTGAGCTTGATCCTCTTGTTGGCGTAGTGGTCCTTGTCGTCGGCGGGATACTTCTTGTTCGCGACGAGCGTGCTCCTGCCTGCCATGTGGCAGAGGAACCTCGCCTTCAGGTGCTTCGCCGTGGCATCGGTGCCGAAGTGCGGCAGCAGATAAGTGTTGAGCAGAGTCTCGACCCTCTTGTCCCTGTACTCCTTGGGCTGGCCCGGGACCGCCTTCTTCCCGATCTCGTCGATCGCGTCGTCCATGGTCTTGATCTCGGTGGTCTCCAGGTTGAGGAGGGCGTCCGTCCTGATGTGGCGGCTGTCGGCGAACATCGCGACGATGTCCTCGTCCTTCTTGATGCCGAGCGCCCTCAGCACGAGTATGAGCGGCAGCTTCGGGGGCGCGGCGGGGAACTCGACTTCCCAGATGCCGTCGTTGTTCCTGTTGACGGCGCACCTGCTCCTGAATCCTGCGTTGGTGGAGAATATCTTCGCGGTCGTTATCGCGCCCTGCTTCTCCCTCGTGACCATGATGCGGTTCGGCGCGAGGTCCTCGATTCCTACGAGCACCCTCTCGGTGCCGTTGACGATCATGTATCCGCCGGGGTCCATCGGGTCCTCGCCCGCCTTCACGAGCTCTCCCCTCGACATCCCGTCGGTGTAGCATACCTTGGACTTGATCATGACCGGCATGTCGCCGATGTAGGCGATAGAAGTCTTGCGTTCGATGTCGTTGATTACCGGGGTTATTTCGAGGTAGATTTTTCCAGAATAAGTGAGATTCCTCAGCCTGGCCTCCATCGGGAGGATCGGTCTGGTGGCAGAGTCGGCCTCGATGATCATGGGCTTGTCAACCCACACGCGGCCGAGCTTCAGCTTGTAGTTCGGGATGTTCGGCTCGATCCCCTTGACGTTGTCGATGATCTCCTGCATGCCCGTCTCGATGAACCTGTTGTAGGAATCGAGGTGCTGCTTCACGATCTTGTTCTCCGTAAGATATTTCTCAAGAAGTTCCTTGCTCATGAAATCATCCCTTTGTATGACCATCACACGACGGACGCGCGTCCGTCATCCCACTCCGCCACGACGGCAAACCGCATGGCGATTCTCGCTTCCTCATTCTAGGCGATGCGCTTTACCTAGACGACTATCCTGTAATAGGCGTTATCGATGTGGTCCTCTTTCCTCTTGATGCGGATCACATCGCCTTTCTTCACTTCGAGATGCTGTATCGCCGGATCGTCGGACCTGATCTTCGGCAGCTGATCTCTCGTGACGCCGTACTTCTCGAGGACCTTCTTGGTCTCGTCCTCCTTGAGAAGCTCGTGCTCAGGAACCAAAAAATGCTCTATCTTCTTCGTGTTTTCCGCGGTTCTTTTCTTTCGTCTTACACGTCTGATAGCCAAATACCCACCATCGAAGGAGCTGAGTTCATAGGTATCTCTAGGATAGCCCATGCTCAACCCTATAGCAAAGAAGTAACTACTATTACCTGGCGAATGTTTATAAACATTGCCTAACCTGTGCGAAAAACCGGCATTTCTGTAAGGGGGTCACTTCCAGTATTCTGTCAGGACCTGGATCGGGCCGCCAGCCGGGCGATCCTCACCACAAGCTCTTCGATCGGGATATCCATCTGTCCTCCGCGGGAGGTGTGATTGATGAGGGGCATCCCAGTCATTTTGCTGAACCAGTGCGCGATCTTGAGTGCCCGGTTGAACGCCTTGGATTCCGCTTCCGGTTGCGTCAGCGCGCAGCCTACGACGTCATCCCAGCAGTTATGCGAGTTGTCCACGACGTTGTAGTACCCGAATCCGACGAATCCTTTCTTCTCGACGGCCACGAACGCCAGGGGCCTCTGCCTGTACGGCTCCTTGCGGTAGGTCGCGGTTATGGAATACGAGCCTAGGACATTGCGTCCCTTCTCGAACGCTTCCTCCTCGAGGACTATGCAGCGCCCCATCGGGCTCGCGTAAGCGGCCTCCGCCCGGAGAGTCTTCAGCTTCTTCCTGAGGTTCAATGCGATCGCGCTCGTCATATGTCCACTGGAATAATACGGTTCCCTTGTATTAATGCTTTTTCCCGGCCGTCCGGTCCGCTTCCGCTTCGATGCGCCTCGCTTCTCTCGATGCCGTGCGTCCCGCATATATTTTAAAAGCCAAGCGCAAATCACTGCGTGATCGAATGCCCGAAGTGAAGGAACGAATAGAGCTGGTCCTTGACGAGCTGAGGAAGACAGGCGACATAGAGGCGTCCGCCGTCGTCAGGAGGGACGGCCTCATGATATCGTCCGACCTGCCAGCGAGGATCGAGTCCCGCACTGTCGCGGCCATGACCGCGGCGCTCGTCGGAACGGCTGAGACCACGTCCAGCGAGCTGAAGCGCGGCGCCTTCCAGGAAGTCGTCGTGGACAGCGAGAAGGGCAAGATCGTCGCGATCGGCGCCGGCAGGATGGCGCTGCTCGTCTCATTGATGAGGCCAGAGGGCAACCTCGGCTTCGTGCTGCTCTCCATGGAGCGGGCGGCGAAGAACATAGAGAGCATACTGGGAGAAGGCTGATCATCGTCGTGATCGAATGAAGGAGAATGACGTATCAAAAGTCATCGCTAAGTTCGAGAAGCTCATCGGTCCAGTGGCACGCGCGATAGCTGAGGAGGCCGCTGGCGACCTGAAAATCCTAAAATCCGGCAAGATCTCTCCGTCCTCCCAGAAGGAATTCGACTCGTTCATTAAGAAAGTCAGGGAGCGCTATTCGAAGATCCTCGGCAAGCCGCTTGTCGAGAAGATGATGTCAGAACTAGGGTGACACTATGGTCATGGCCGTCGTGAACAAGCAGGTCAAGAAGTCCGCGTTCGCGGAGGGCAGCCCGCGCATTCCGACGGGAATCCCAGGTCTTGACGACATGATGGAAGGCGGCTTCGAACGGGGCAGCGTCAACATAGTGGCGGGAGAGTCCGGCACAGGGAAGTCGATACTGTCGCTGCAGTTCCTCTACAACGGCGCAGTGAGGCACGGCGACACCTGCCTCTACATCACGTTCGAGGAGAAGAAGGAGCAGATCAAGGACCACATGATGCGCTTCGGCATGAATTTCGAGGAGCTCGAGGCGAAGAAGAAGCTGTTCATCTACGAGTACTCGCCGCACGAGGTCGAGAGGTTCGCCAGCGACGGCGGCGCGATAGAGAAGGTGATACGCAGCAACGGCGTCGATCGCCTCGTCCTCGACTCCATCACTTCGTACGCCGTCCTCTTCGAGAACGAGCAGAAGCGCAGGGCCGCCGTGGTCAAGCTTCTGGACACGATCAAGCACTGGGGCTGCACATCGCTGCTTCCTTCGGAAGCGTCCACGATCTCCGCGCTGGGCGAGGTCCGCGCGAAATTCAGCATCGAATACCTGGCGGACGCGCTGCTCGCGATCTATTCGATACGCAAGGGCGACGTGCGCGAGATGGCGCTAGAGGTCCTCAAGATGAGGGGCACCGCGCACAGCAAGAAGCTAGCGCCGATGAAGATAACAAGAGAAGGGATAGTGCTCTATCCTGACCAGCCGTTCTTCGCGAAGCAGTTCTGAGAATGTCCTCTAGTTGCGCATAGGGCGGATTTGTTTCAAAGGAGGGTAACTGTTTATTTTTCCGCACTACTCACGGAATCAAATTTTGCAGAGATGTTCTCCACGTGTAGTCTGCCGATAGCAAAATAGGCGTCCACTCTGTTTTTCATCGCGATTTCGACTATAGCCATCATGTGCTTGAACATGAAGTTATCCCGCCACTCCCCGTTGAATCCGTTCTGTATGTATTCCCATGTGCTATTGTCCAAAGGATTCGCCAAGTATCTGCCTATCGTCTCGCAGTCGGGTCGTTCCGTTTCCGGCAATGTTTCCGCTTTCTTCAGCATCTCATGTGACAGCGATTTGAAAAGACTGGCCCACGTCACAATGGATTCAGTACCGATGGCTGGCATGAATCTACCTACGAAATCCTTGAGCGGAAGTTCGAAGTTCTCAGATACAAAAGCATCGATGAAATCGTAAGCGTGCCTTTCGGTTTTCGGCAGCGTCGTGGCGATTCTCGTCCAGTAGCCTTTCATCAATGGGCTCGATCTCACCAGATAAGGCAGGTCCATGATTGATGTTACGGCACAATCGCGTGAATTCTGCGTCAGATCTCCAGTTATCGAAGCCCGCATGAGCGCGTGAGTGAGATCATTGAAACGGATGACGGTTGCAGTGAATAGGTGCACGAATTCATCCTCTATTCCGAATGCCATCGGGCTTTCGAAACCGAACATCTCGGGAATTGATGCCCGCTCCCTGACGGGGTCCCTCATCAACCCTTCCAGCCCTATGACTAGTTCCCGTCTGCTCGACTTCTTGACTAGTCTTGTGATGAAGTCCTGTTCCTTCTGGTTGTGATGCCAATTGCCCACTATGAATGCGTTGCATCTGGCACCATTCACGCTTATCGTCTTCTGCACAATATGCATACTAGCACCAATCAGATCATTCCGAACGATCTCATCCTGGCTTCCAGCTCCCTGTTCGCAGCGCCGATGTCGCCTGAGTTGTAGGCGAACGTCTCCATACCGAGGCTATGCGCAGTCGCGATGTTGTCCGGCATGTCGTCCACGAACAGGCAGTCGGTGGCATACGCGGACGCGTGGCCGCGCGACATACCCTCGAGCATCTTGCGGTAGATGCTCCCCTCAGGCTTCCTGTCCTTCAGCTCGTACGACGTGAATATGTACTCGAATTCGCTGAGGCTGTTGTTCTCCCTCCAGCGCTCGAACCATTCCCGCACGCTGTTCGTCAGCATGGCGGTGGTGATCCCCTTCAGCCTCGCTCTCGCCACGAGGGCGGCGAGGCCCCGGTTGATCCCCAGGCCGTTGTACCATTCGTCCTCTAAGCCCCTCCAGTCGAAGCTGTCGATCCTGAATGTGCGGCCGAGGTGCGACCAGAACGTGTATGAGGAGACCTCGCCCTTGACCAGCTGCCTCCACACCGGCTTGATCTCCTTGCCCCAGATCCTGTTCGATTCCCTGCGCTGGGACTTGTCGAGCTTGGCCATGAAGATCGACTGCGGCGAGGGACCGAGCGAGTAAACCCCTCCGAAATCGACCACGAGATTCCTCAGCCGTTTGTACTTGTGCATACCTAGCTTCCGCTGATGTGGTATAAATAGATTGGAGTCGGCGCTCTCACTTCAGTTCCGTCTTCAGCTCGTTGATGAACCTCGTCTTCTTCGGGCCGTCCTTCGTCGCCGCGGCGATCACATCGAGTATCGTCTTCACCGGAACTATGCGGATCATCGCCGCCCTGTCCGGTGGCAGCACGATGTCCTCCATGTTCTCCTTCGGCACGAGCACGGTGTCTAGGCCCGCGTCGATCGCCGCCTCCACTTTGGAGGTGACTCCGCCGACCGGCAGCACCTGGCCGCGCACGCTGAGGGATCCCGTCATCGCGATGTCCTGCCTGATCGGCAGCTCCTCCATCGCGCTGAGCACCGCGAGCGCCACGGATATGGAGGCGCTGTCGCCCTCCACGCCGGAGTAGCTCTGCAGGAACTGTATGTGGACGTCGTAGAGGGTGACGTCCTTCTTCATGTGCTTCTTGATGATCGCGCTGACGTTGTCGACCGCCTCCTTCGCTATCTCGCCGAGCTTGCCTGTCGCTATGACCTTGCCCTCGAACTTCGAAGAGGCTGGAGTGACCTCGGCGACGATCGGCATCAGCAGCCCGCTGCTGCCGTCCCCGAGCACCGCGAGCCCGTTGACGCGTCCGACCTCGAATCCCTTCGTCTCGAGCACGCTGTACTCCTTCCTCACCTCGATTATCTGGTGCGACAGCTGCTGCTCTATGGTCTGGGCGACTCCCTTCGCCTTCCGCACGTGCGTCTCTTCCACGGCCTTCGCGCCTTCGCTGGTGGCGATGTCCCCTGCCGCCCTGATGAGGCCTCCAAGCTCCCTGAGCTTGAGCGTGAGCCTGTGCTTCCTTCCCGCCTTTCTCCTCGCCTCGTCTATGATCGCGATGACTGCGCCGCGCGAGAACGGAGGGATCTTCCCGTCCTTCTTCACTTCCTGCGCCACGAACCTCACTATCTTGTCCCTGTTCTCATGAGTGTCGGGCATCGTGTCGTTGAGGTATATCTCGTATCCGTACCCCCTGATCCTCGACCTGAGGGCAGGGTGCATGTTCTGCAGGTCGGTCACGTTGCCGGCAGCCACGAGCACGAAGTCGCACGGCACGGGCTCCGTCCTGGTGAGCGCGCCGCTCGACATCTCGCTCTGCCCTGTAATCGGGAATTTCTTCTCCTGCATCGCGCTGAGCAGGTCCTGCTGCGATTTCGCTCCGAGCGTGCCCACCTCGTCCACATACAGCACGCCGTGGTTCGCTCGGTGTATCGCTCCGGCCTCTACCCTGAGGTGCGGCGGAGTGCCGAGCCCTCCTGATTGCAGCGGGTCGTGTCTCACATCTCCGAACAATGCGCCAGCTTTCGCGCCGGTCGCCTCGACGAACGGGGCAGCCCGCTTGCCGGTGTTGTCAACCACGAGCTTCGGCTCGGCAAGCTCGTCCTTGCGGCTCATGCCCGACTGCAGCCGCGATGTGAACAGCCACATCGCGACAAGGAACAGCCCGCCGAGTATGACGGCGGATATTATCGATGAGTACTTGTCCAGGCTCGCCAGGTCCGCTGGGGTCACGAACTGGAGTATCAGTATCCCTATGATCAGCAGTATGAATATGATGAGGATCGGATTGATCCCTCGCTTCGGCTGCCTGCGCCTCATGCGCTCGGTGAACAGTATCCGCCTGCCCTGGCCCATCGCCAGCTCCTCCTTCGCTCCTTCCGGCGGCAGGCCGTTGGGATAGGTCTGGACCACGCCGATCTTCGGGTTGTTCTCGTCGAAGTCGTTCGGATAGGTGAGCACGTCCTGCAGCTCCTCAGCCGGCATCAGCTCCGCCATCCCCTGCGCGAGCATGCTCTTTCCAGTCCCGGGCGAGCCGAGGAGCAGGACGTTCCTGCGCTGGCTCGCCGCCTTCCTGATTATTTCGACTGCCCTCTCCTGGCCGATGATCTGGTCGACTATCTTGGTGGGAACCTCTATCTCGGCCGTGGTCTTGAACTTGCGTATCTCGATCCCGTTGCCGTCCGCTGGAGCCTTGGCCGGATCAACTGCTGGAGCATGGGCGGTACGCTTCTCTTTCTCTTCGTGCTTAGTTGCCATTCTCCCACTCAGAACCTACGGTTCCTGAACCTCCCTTCGGATTACTCTTCGGGAAGATAAAAATCAAAGCGCGGCTATTTCTACCGCGCCATTTAAAATCTGATACCCGACTCTTCAGTTCTGCGCTTCCTGGACCATCGATGGGTGCTCGATCCTACTGATCGCGCCTTTTATGGAGATGATCACTCTCGAGTCATCCTCATGGCTCAGCGCTTCGCGGAGTGCGTTGAGAGCGTCAGTGCCTCCGATGTTGCCGAGCGTCTGCGCCGCGAGCTCTCGTATCCTGTCCTTATCGTCGTGTATCGCATTCGCGATCACGTGAAGTGCAGGCGCCGCGCCGGTGCCCATGTCCTCGAGCTCTTTCAGTGCCTTGAGCCTCACCGTGAGATTGTCGCTACCCATGCGTCTCTCGTACTCCCTGACCCTTCCTTGCACTTCCGGCTTGTGGGTGAACGGGTTCTCTCCGATAGGGACGAGCGGCCTCACTCTCTTGCCGTTGTCGTGCGCCGCCATCTGCTCTTTCTTGTGTCCTTCATTGAATGTCATTGCATCACTTCCAGGATTTTAGATGCAGTTCTAGTATATATTGATTATGCCCGCCTTGTCCGTAGGATCTAGTCGACGATCTCGACCGGAAGCCGTTTTCCGTCCTTGCCGTACGCCCTCAGCGTCTTCTCGTTGTATGGGTATCCGATGATGATATTGACCTCTCCTTTCTGGAAGAATATCAGGTCCTGGTCCGACGGCCTCGCGTCGCTGTCTGGATGGGAATGGACGCTGCCGCAGTCGCCAAGCCCGATCGGCAGCATGTCGTCTCTGATCTCGGAGAAATCCTCGCCGAACGTGCTGTTCGGTATAAGCAGCAGTGTCGCGACTTCGCCTTTCCTGTTCTTGCGGAGAAGCCCGATGAACTCTTCAGGATAGACATTGCGTGACGCTTCGATGATGGTCTCGATGAGCTTGCGCTTGATTCTGACGACATCTGCCATAAGAATCAGAATACGATGAGCTTGAAGTTCTTGTAGTCCTTGACTGTCTTGGCTCTCTTCAGGACGTCCTTCAGCGGATATCTCCTCTTGATGAGTACAACCTTGTCGACGAACTTACTGCGTTTGAACAGGAGATTGACCATCACCATGATGTCCCCTTCCCGCATCTCCCTGTGGACGAACGTCTTCTCGTCCTTCAGCTTGAGTCTCAATGATTCCTTCTCGACTCCCTTGTTGATGAGCAGGCCCCGCTTGCTCGCGTCCGAATACTTCTTCAGGACGGCGATCAGCTCCTCCTCGTCCAGGATATAGGATTCTAGCTCCTCGCCCTTCAGCGAGAATGGGCCGTGGCACGATAGGACGAAATCGTATTTTTTCTCGGGATTGAATGATTTTATGTTGGACAGGTGGACGACTGCGTCCTTCCGTTTGGCCTTCAATTTGGAGATCATTTCCTTCGATTCATCCAGCCCCTCGCACAGCATGCCGTTGTCCATCAACGGGATCTGTATCTCCCCCGTGCCGCAGCCTAGTTCCAGGACAGAGCTATGCTTCGGGACGATTCCCAAGAGCTCGGAGACGTACTTCTTCTGGTCGTGGTATCCTGCTTCTATGACCTCATCGTAATAATCGGAGACAATCTGTCCGAATCTCTTGTTGTCCATCAGAATCAATCTCTATCTTTGTTTAATACATTTATGACCGCGGCCAGCCGATCATCTGCGATTCACTTCATCTTCATGAACGATGTCGCTCCTGCGGGTATCAGCGGCAGCAGGTCGTCCTTCTTAACGCCGAGCTGCCGCGACAGCTTCTCGGCGACCACGTTCTTGTCCAGTCGGCCGGGCTCCAGCGCGAAGCACGTGGAGAACATGCCGATGCCCGCCTTCTCAGGCATGCATACGATCCTCCTGCCGTGCTCTTCCGTAGTCCTGCCGATGAGGAGCTTCAGTGGCATCCCTCTGAAATATCTCTTAGCGCCTGAGATGAAGAAGCTGCCCTTCTCGAGGTACTCGCCGGGCGGAGGCGACTTGCTCACCTGCTCTTTCGGCACCGCGTAGACATCGATCGTCGCGTAGCCGATCTTCCATGCGTTGGAGTTGCACGCCGCGAACTGAGCGGCCTGCTCGACAGAGCTGTCCCGGGCGCTCTTCCCCCCCCTGAGGACCACGACGGATCCTCCCTTGATGTCGGCATGGAAGAAGAGATCGCCGCTCTCCAGATGCTTCTTCACGACCTCCTCGTTCTGCCCTGCGCTCTTCCCTCCGATCGCGAGGATTCCGTCTGTTGTCATGAACCAATGATATGAATTGAACCATTCTCTCTTCGCTGTGGACGCCGTTCCCGCCGATCCGCGCTTCTCCTCTGCCGCGCTCTTGGCTGCCTCTTTCCTCTCCAGGCCAGAGATCTCCTTATTCGTCTTCTCGATCTGCTTCCTCGCCTCCTCCGACTTCTGCTTCATCTTCTTCGCCCTGTCGAAATAGACGGTTGCGTTGTCGTACGCCGATCTGTTCGGGTCGATGGAGATGCGCGCCATTCTCAGATGTATCGGAAATGGTTTATAAACGAATGACCCCATGTTCCAGTATGCCCGCCAAAAGGATACTTCTCGACACCAACGCCCTCGTGTTCGCGGTCCATAACAAGCTTGACCTCGTGAGCTATCTCGAGGGCGAGTTCGCCGGCACCGCGATCAGGATAGAGGCGCCGACAGGCGTCATGTCCGAGCTCGGCAATATCTCCAACGCCGGCAACAAGAAGGATTCGGCCGCGGCGAGCGTCGCGATACGCCTGCTGCGCGCCTGGATAGCGGAAGACAGGGTGCATCCAGTAAGGTCCGACCGGACGGTCGACGACTGGCTCATACTGCAGGGCAAGACCGACCCGAGCGTGGCCGTCTGCACCTATGATGCGGAGCTGAAGGAGTATTTAAAAAAGTTGGGCGTGCAGATAATCACGCCAAGAGGGCGCTGAAGGCATAGTACTGGCCACATTCTATCACCCGCCTCGCGCCGATTGAAGGTTGGTAATTATGTACAGGATTCTCACCGTGTCCGACACAGTCCGTGTCCCGCCGTCGTATTTCACGATGGACCTCAGCGCAGCTGTCCAGAAACTCATACAGGACAAGTACGAGCGGAGGGTGGACATGGAGAACGGAGTCGTCCTCAAGGTCTGGAACGTCCACGACGTCAAGGGAGGCAAGGTCGTCCTCGGCGACGGCGCGGCTTACTACGATGTCAAGTACAATGCCCTCACGTTCATACCGGAAGTGCACGAGATAGTCGACGGCGAGGTGACCGAGGTCATGGACTTCGGCGCGTTCGTCAGCCTCGGGCCGTTCGACGGCCTGGTGCATCTCTCTCAGATCACCAATGAGTTCGTATCGTTCGACAAGAAGGGCGGTGCGCTCACCACGAAGGGGACCAAGAAGTCGATCAAGAAGGGCGACATGGTGCGCGCCAAGGTGGTGACGGTCAGCCTGAAGCCGACCATCCCTGAGACGAAGATCGCGCTCACGATGAAAGGCGACGGCCTAGGCAAGCTCGAGTGGCTCGCCGAGGAGAAGAAGCCCAAGAAGGAGAAGAAAGAGAAGGGGGAGAAGGGCGAGAAGAAGCCGAAGAAGGAGAAGAAGTAGTAATCACGCAGCGATCGAGAAGTGATACTGATGGAAAAAGCTTGCAAGGTCTGCAGATTCGTTTCCAAGGGAGTGCCGAAGTGCCCGGCGTGCGGCAGCGAGAAGCTCACCGACCGCTGGAGCGGGCTGCTCTACATAGTCAACCCGGAGACCTCAGAGGTCGCGAAGCGCCTCGGCGTCAAGATGCCGGGCAAGTACGCGGCCAAGATCAAGGAATAGGTTTTAAGCGGCGCGCTCATTCTATCCCTGTGCCACAGGACTGCAAGGACCTCGGTGAGCTATGGCGCCATGTCGCCATGCTGAACAAGAAGCATTTCCCCCAGCATGAGCTGCAGCCGATCCTCGGCGGCGGAAAGACGTCAAGACCGAAGGTCATGTTCGTCTTCATCAATCCGACCGCCGCCAACATCAGCTCGCGTCCGGGGTGGAACGGCCCTCGCTTCCCGTTCATAGGCACTAAGCAGGTATGGAGGGTTTTTCACAAGGCGGGAATGCTGGACCAAGCGCTGATGGACCGGATAGATGCCGATTCCAACTGGTCTCTCGAGTTCACGGACCGGGTGCTCAGTTTCCTGAAACAGAAGGATATCTACCTCACCAACATCGTCAAATGGACGGGACATGACGCGACGCTCCCCGACAGCGAGAAGATACGGCTGTTCCTGCCCGTCCTGAAGAGGGAGATAAAGATCGTTCGCCCGGAATACGTCATCACTTTCGGCCTGATCCCGTTTGAAAAGTTAACTGGGCAGAAAATCAAGTTGTCGGAATATTACTCAGACGCAATGAGATGCGGACGGTTGAAACACTTCGACCTCCAGCTGGGTTCTATCAATACAAAAGTGATCCCATGCTACTTCCCTGTCGGCAGGGGAGATCCGAAGAGAGCCACTGAACTATTGAAGTTTGTCAACAAACTATGACAGGACTCAGTGCACGTGCTTCTTTTATCTGAACATGGTTGTACACAGCGGAGCGATCCCGTTCTATTCCTTCGACAGATTTACGAGGCCCCGTTCGAGCGTTTCGATGTGGTGCTTCGATTTTGAAGACGGGTGCGGAAGGTAATGCAGTGTTGTACTCGGCCTGATCTGTTTCCTCAATCGGCCGTACATGTACCTTCCTACGACCACGATTTTGCATCCGTCGCAGGAATGCGAGGATATCTCGGACAGCTTTTCCTGCGATATCATTCCGATGTCCATCTCCTCCTGGTTGTTCCATAGGTTGAGTAGGGTCGCATCAATCCTGTGGGCGCGCAGGATTTTCCTGAGGACCTTGCCTGATCTCGTGTCCTGGTGGAACGGATAGGGATATCCTTTTGGATGGGCACCGATAATGATTATTCTTGCCATGGCGATCCCTTGATCTGTAACTGGTTTGTGATGTGGCCCTCAGCCGAGCGTCCTGAATCCTCTCCGCTCCAGGAACTTCAGCGCCTCGAATATGAAGAACAGCGACGAGGACAGCCCCAGTATCAGCGCCCAGTCGGAGAAGCCAAGCGGCACGGTCTTCATCGCTTCGTTGAAGAACGGGTGATAGATCACCAGCAGCTGGGTGAGGATGGAGACGACTATCGCGGCGCTGAGGTACCTGTTGGAGAACAGCCCGGCGGAGAACACGCTCTCCTCGTTTGTCCTCGCGTTGATCGCGCTCCACAGCTGGAAGAACGACAGGAGAGTGAACACCATGGTCCGGACGTGGGCGATGTTCCCGTCGCTGCCCAGGTAGCTCGAATACGCCCAGAACAATCCGGCGGTGGTGATCGCGGAGGTTATGGCTATGAATTTCCAGACGTCCCGGGTGAAGAACCCGCCCGCGAATTTCTGCGGCTTCTCCTTCATCAGCGTCCTGTCCTTCCTTTCTGTAGCGAGGGTGACATCGCAGAACCCGTCCGTGACCAGGTTGACGTAGAGGATGTGCACCGGCAGCAGCGCGAGAGGCAATGCGCTGCCGAGCCAGACCGGAGAGAACAGTATGATCATCAGGAACATGACTTCAGCGATGTTGGTGGAGAAGAGGTATTTGATCACTTTCCTGATGTTCATGGATGAGTGGCGCCCCTCCTCCACTGCATCAATCAACGAGGCGAAGTTGTCATCCACTATCACTATGTCTGATGCCTCCTTCGCGACCTCGGTCCCAGAGCCTAGTGCCACCCCTACGTCAGCCTCTTTAAGCGCGAGCGCGTCGTTTACTCCGTCTCCCGTCATCGCGACGCGATGTCCTCCTGCCTTCAGCGCTTTCACTATCCTCAGCTTATGGTCCGAAGTCGTCCGCGCGTAGACCGCTACTCTACCGCACGCTTTCCTGAGCTCATGGTCGCTCATCTCCTCCAGCTCCTCTCCCGTGAGGACGATGTCTTTCTTGCCGAGGATTCCCGCCTCGCGCGCTATCGTCTCGGCCGTGAGGCGGTGGTCTCCGGTGATCATCACCAGCCGTATGCCCGCTCCCTTCGCCCTTTCCACGGCGTCCTTCGCCTCCGGCCTCAGCGGATCTTGCAGAGCAATCAGGCCACTGAACACATATCCCTTGTCCAGTTCCGACCCATAGGATTTCTTCTTGTATGCGAACGCCATCACTCTCAGGCCCTTCCTGGCGAACCGCTCGGTAGTCTGGTGTATCTCCAGGATATCCTTGCTGGTGATCCGTTTCACTCCGGATGCGTCCGCGATCCTGTCGCACATGCTGGCGACTCTCTCCGGCGCGCCCTTTAGCCTGTAGAACACTTCATTCGAATGCCTGTTGAGCGTGAGCATGTACTTGTTCTGAGGGTCGAATGGGACCTCTCCCATCCTCCCATTCATCTCCTCTAATCTCTCCTTATCCATCCCGAAGTCGGACGCGAAATCCAGGAGGGCGAGTTCCATCGGGTCGCCAGCTCTCTTCCCCCCTCCATCAATGAACGCGTCGTTGCAGAGGACGGCAGTCTTCGCCAGCTCAACGAAGCCTGGCACCTCTCCGGATTCGGTCTCGGATCCATTTTCGAATAGTCTGGAATCCTCGGCCCTGAACGTCTTCTTTCCTATCCAGAGCGTTTTCACCACCATCTTGTTCTTGGTGAGCGTTCCCGTCTTGTCCACGCATATGACGTCCACGGCGCCTATGGTCTCTATCGCGGGGAGCTTCCTCACTAACGCCCTCCTCGCGGCCATTTCGGAGACGCCTATTGCGAGGGCGATGGTGACGACGATCGGCAGCCCTTCCGGGATGAACGACACCGCCTGGGCCACGGAGAGCTCCAAGATGTCGTTCACGCTGTAGTTGAGCAGGAAGTAGCCGGCCGTGGAGAGGACGACCACTCCGATGATCGCGGCCTTCCCTATGTTCTGCGTGAAGCGCTGCATGTGCGCTTCTAGCGGGAAGACCTCCTTCGCCTGCGAGATACGGGAGTATATCCTTCCGACCTCTGTCTTCTCACCTGTCTCGGTGACCAGCATTTTCCCCTTGCCTGACGTGACTAGCGTGGTCGCATACGCCATGTTTTTCCTGTCAGAGAGTATAACGTCCTTCCTTAGCGCCTGGCTTGCCTTCCCGACAGGGCTCGATTCTCCAGTGAGTATCGATTCGTCTATGGCGAGGTTAGCGCTCTCAATGATCCTGCCGTCGGCGGGCACCTTGTCTCCGCTCTGGAGAAGCACTAAGTCGCCTGGTACCAGCTCAGCGGCGTTGATCACGAATTCCTTCCCTTGCCTGATGACCGTGATAGTGTGCGTCTGCAGTTTCCTCAGTGCAGTTATCATGTTCTCCGCACGGTATTCATGGAATGTGCCTATGATGGCATTGACGGCCAGTATGATCGCTATGATCGCGGCGTCCAGCGTCCCGCCCAGATAGGCCGATACGACGGCCGCGGCGGCGAGGAGGAATACCACGAAGCTCTTGAACTGTCTCAGGAAGACATCGATCACGGTTGTCTTTTTCCTCTCCTTCAGCTCGTTCTTGCCGTACTTGTCCAGCCTGCGGTTCGCCTCGTCCGGGCTGAGCCCTTCGAATGAGCTGTCCAGCTCTGAGACTACTCTTCGAGGGTCAATCCGGTGCCAGTTAGACATGGAAAAAGATGGTCGTGGGATTTTATAATTTCGATGGCGCTCTCAGTGCACCAGTCTCTTCTTTATCTCGAAGAGCACGGTGAGCAGCGGCGCCACGAGGGCTATCTGCTTCCAGTGCTCCAGCGCCAGGGGCTTCAGCTGGAATATCCCGCTGACCGCGGGGACGTAGAGGACGAGCAGCGCTATGCCAGCCACCACCGCGACGGAGAGGATTATCCTGCTCGATGTCTTCGGCAGGGTCCTGATTATCGATTTCTCGAGCGAGGACCAGTTGAGCATCATAGTGATCACCGCCACGATGTGCGTGGCGACTATGATCGAGCTCTCGTACCCTTTCGCTATCGGCGTGGTTATGAGCGCGCCGATCGACAGGGCGACTGATATCGCGAGCAGCAGGGCGAACGTGTATTCCTTGACCGCCGGGAATCTCTTCGACGTCTTCTTGCCTATCGATATCTCCTTGATCCTGTCCTGTGCGAATCCGATGCCGATCGCGGTGTCTGCTATGAGGTTCACCATGAGTATCTGCAGCGCCGACAGCACGCCCGCGGCGGCGAACACCACGGCGCCGAGCAGGACTGAGAGCAGTATCGCCAGGTCGGACGCGAACAGCGCGTAGTAGCCGCGCTCTATCGACTGCCTCATCGCCCTCGATTCCTCTATCATGAACGGGACGCTGCTGAACCTGTCGTCGAGGAGCACGCACTCGGAGTTGAACCTGCATATATCTTCAGCTGATTCCGTGGCGATCGGCACATCCGCCAGCTCAAGCGGCTTAGGGCTCATGCCCGCCGCCTCTATGAACGTCACGCACTCCCCCGCCGCCTTCATCTCCTTTATGATCATCTCCTCGTATTCCGGGGTGGCTTCCGCGAACACCACGGATTCCAGTATCGCCTTCTTCCTCTCCTCCGGCCTCATGAACTTGAGCTCGTCGCATATGACAGCCCGCATCCCCGGCTTCAGTACGCCTATTCCGCGGGCGAACTGCACGGCGGACGTGGAATTCTCATGGGTCACGACCACGGTGCGTATCCCCGCCGACGCAGCCAGGCTGATCGCGTCCTTGATCTCGCCCTTCGGCGGGTCGTGGATGCCGAGCAGGCTGAGGAACACGAAACGGGACGGCTCCGCCTTCTTCCAGGCGAACGCGAAGCCCCATGATTCGTAGCCGTTGGCCGCCATCTCCGACTGCTTCATCTCCATCTCCGCGGCGAGCCTCTCGTCGATCTTCAGGAACTTCCCGTCCGAGTAGAACGACTTGCACTTCGCCGCCACAGCGGAAGCGGGCCCGAAGACGAGGAACATCGTCCTCTTCCTGCTCCTGACGCCGACCTCGCGCACGCCGTCCTCGTCCACCTTGTGCGAGAACATGCTCCATTCGCCGCGAAGCGTCTCGACCGGCTGGAGGTTCTTCATCGCCATCACGACGAGGGCGCCTTCCGTCGGGCTGCCGTCTACGAACTTGCTGTCATCCCTGAACTCGACTCTCGCCTCAGTGGCGACAGCGGCCATCTCCGTCAGCATGTCCAGGGAGGTGAACTTCTTCAGTCCGCTGAACGAGCCGAGGGTCTCCCATCCCTCTCCGGTGATGATGACGTCCTTCCTGTCGATCCATATCCTGCCGACGGTGGGCTCGTTCTTGGACAGCGCCCTGACCTGCTCGGTGCAGATCACGGACGTCTTCCCAACGTCGTCCACTACGCGCTCCCTCCGGATCGCGACGCGCTCGGCCATCCTGGCCATGCTCGCGGCGAACAGGGACTGGGCGACGGAGAGCATCGTCTGGGGTATGCCTGCGATCGCAGCGGCAGCGGCGATCACTATCGCCGTGAACAGCGGGACGTTGTCGAGGTAGAGCACCGCGGCTATCAGCAGCGCTACCACGTACACGACCGGCGTGAACGAGTCCGTCGCCCTCTGCACCCTCGCTATCGCGTCGTTGTTCCTCGAGTCTATCGCGAGAGGCTGCCTGATCCCGCGAGCGCCGAAGTATTTCGTGCCTTCGCCCGTCGTAGTGATGCGTGCCATGCAGTCTCCTCTGACGATGAACGTGCCAGCGTAGACGGTGGCAGGATCGGAAGCCTCCGGCTTGAACGTCTTCTCTATCTCGCGCTCCGGCATCTTCTGCGTCACGCCCCTGCCTAATACGCTCTCGTCTATCGTGCAGCCCTCCGCCCTTATGATGATGCCATCGCCGGGCACGCGCATGCCGGCCTTCAGGAATACGATGTCGCCAGGCACCACCAGATGGACGGGTATCCTCCTGCGGATGCCGTTCCTGAGGACGATCGTGTCTCCGGTGTATCTTATCTGGCTGCGGATCGCGGATTTCTCGGCTTCCAGATTGCGCCAGGTCTCGATGCTAGCGGTGAGGATGACGAACGCTATGATTGCGATCCCCTCGCTCGGCTGTATCGTGGCGAGGAACACCGCGGAGAGGATGAGTATGACGAGCGGGTACTGGAACTGCGACATGAACGTCTGGAGGGGATCTGACCTCTTGAACTCCTTGAGCCGGTTCTCCCCACGCTCCTTCAGCAGCTTGTCTGCCTCCTGCGATGTAAGCCCGATAGGGAGCGCCTTGGCTGGAGCGGGCTCGGGTGCTGCCGCTGGAGGATTCTTCTGTGCGACAGGAGTTGCTTTCTTAGGGGCTGCGGACTTAGCGCTGTCCTTGCCGGGTGCGGCCATGATGCAGTTTGATAGTTAGTTATATATTATTAATACAGGCGCGGGTGTCTTGAGGATGAGGCTGCGTCTCAGCGCTTGACGATGACCCTTTCGCCTACGCTCGCTATCGTCTCGAGCTTCAGCGGCACGCGGCTGCCCGTCGGCGTCTGGGTTATAGCGAGGCCGTTCTTCCTGTCGATCCCGATGATCTTGCCTATGTAGGCTCCGACCTCGGTCGTCGCCTCCTTGCCCTCGAGCTTCATCGCGAGCGCGGTGGATGTCTTCAGGTTGCGCGTCGCCTCCATCGCAACGAACGCGATCACTATGGCCGCCAGCGTGGTGACCACGAACTCGGAGAACCAGGAGCTGCCGATTATCCAGGAGACGGCGATGTAGCCGACATAGGTGACCAGTATCCCGTTGGCCGCGTAGAGCGCCATGTCTATCGCTTCGAACTTCCTGCCCTGCGGCCACAGCTCGATGAGCTTGCCGATGAGCAGCAGCACTATGATGAACAGCATGAACGGCCAGAGGATGGGCTTCAGGCCGAACGATACCGCCTCGATTATGGACGCGCCTATCGCCGCGCTGCGGTTGAACTCGCTCACCCCGATCGACAGCGATATCACCGCGAGCGCTATGACCGGCAGGTAGACTATGAGCGCCGTCCTGCTCGAAGGCGAGATCAGCCCGCGGATGCTCGATATGAGGTACTCCTCTATGCCGAATCCCTTCAGCATGAGGTAGATTCCGACGATCGCTATGATCGGCCTCCAGCCGTATCCGAGCGTGTCGCTGAACAGGAATGCCAATAGTATGATGGCTGGGATGCCGAAGAACAGCCTCGCGTAGTAGGGTTCCTTCAGCTTGCTGAGCAATACGACGTACGTCTTCTCCAGCTCCTTGGCCTGCTTCATGGTGACCATGCGCTTGGAGTCTATCTTCAGCCTGGAGGATATGATCGGGAGCACTTCCTCGTCGTCCGCGCCGTCCGTGACGAACACGCATGACGATGCAGGGAAGATCTGGAGGACGGTCTCGAGCTGGGCGGCCACCCTCTTGTCGGCGGTGTAGCCGAGCCTGCTGTCACCTGTGATGGTCGCGATCTCCACGTTCTTGGTCTTCGCGATCTCGTCGCGCATCTTGACCGCCTGGAACATGGCGTTGGCGTCGGTTTCCTCTGGGTCGGCCAGCAGGAGCGCTGTGGCTGCCTGTATGTTGGCCGCCTTGCCTATGACGGGGCCTTTGACCTTCGCCTTCTTGCCGAGGTCGTCGTCCCTGTCCACGCACAATACGAGGACCCTGTCCTTTATCATCCGAATACGCACTCCTTCCTGTATTACAAGGATACAACTTCCTAACGCTTTTAAATACGTGCTGGATATTAATCTCGTCTTGTTATCTGACGCAAGCTAAAACAACTAACTAATCGAGAGGTCATATCGTGGATTCTGAACAGCAGATGAGCGACATCGAGACGCAACCGGCAGCCGCAGCGGGCGGATCCGTGGGGCAGGCCGAGAGCGTGAAGCGCCATGTCGAGAGAGGCAGGGGCGTCTCCCCTGGCGAGATAGTGGGCACTGAGGAGGAGTTCCTAGCAGGCAAGGGCACCTGGACGGACCCGCAGGGCAACATCCGGGCCGCGGTCGCGGGAGAGCTCATTACCGACGAGCACCGCAAGGTATCGGTCATACCGGTCAACATGCCCCCGGACATACACGAGGGCAGCGTGGTCTACGGCCGCATCGACGAGATGTTCGAGTCGGTCGCGTTCGTGGCGGTCGAGGCGGTCACGCCAGGCAAGCGAGACAGGGTGATGACCCTCTCCGGAGTGATTCCCGTTTCTGAGATCAAGGACGCATTCGTCCAGTCCATACGCGACGAGATGCGCGTCGGCGACATCGTCCGCGCCGCGGTCGCGAAGCTCACGCCATTCAGGCTCGAGCTCACCGTCAAGCACCAGGGCATGGGCGTGGTTAAGGCGTTCTGCTCATATGACAGGCAGGAGATGGATCTGAAGGGCGGCATGCTCGTCTGCAAGGTCTGCGGGCAGAGGGAGACGCGCCATCTAGGCGAGCCCTACGGCGACATGGGTCCTGTAGGGGACGTCAAGCTCGTCGCGAGGCCGAGGGGCCCGCGCAGGGAAGGCGGATTCGGCGGAAGAGGCGGCCCGCGCGGAGGATACGGCGACAGGGGCCCACGGCGCGAAGGCGGCTATGGTGACAGGGGGCCGAGGCGCGAAGGCGGATTCCGCGGCGGCAGAGGCCGCGACGGAGACCACGGAAGGGGCGGAAGGCCGGGCGGACCTAGGGGATCGTTCGGAGGCAGGCGCACGTTCAGGTCGTCATCCGGCGGCAGAGGCGCGGGCCAGGCAAGGTATTAAGATATCCGCGTAGCATATCCGGACACAATCATGTTTCATTGAGGTGCGGCAAATGGTCGAAGTGAAAGTCGATATGAAGGATAAGCATCACGCCGAGATCACGTTCGTCGGCGAGGACATCGCGATGGTCCATGCGATAAGGAAGATGCTCACCGAGAGCGAGGATGTCTTGTTCGCGGGCATAGTGCAGGATCACCCGGAGGTAGGCCACCCGAAGCTCATCGTGAAGACGAAGAAGGGCAACCCGGTCACTCTCGTGGCGAAGGCGGCAGGCAAGGTCGCGAAGGAAGCCGAGAGCCTGGCCAAGAAGCTCTGAACTAATCCTGCGTGTTGACATGCGGATCGACAGGAACATCCGTGTGCTTGGCGTGGACGATTCCCCCAAAGGCACTGATGGGAAGGTCCTCGTCGCAGGTGTCGTCTGTCGCGGCGGCACCATAGAAGGCGTGCTCAGCGCGCATGTCGCGTTCGATGGGGACGACAGCACGCGGAAGACGGTCGGGATGCTGGAACGCTCCCGTTTCGCGAGCCAGGTCAAGGTCATCATGCTCAATAGCATCATGCTCGGCGGGCTGAACGTCGTGGACATCCATAAGCTGTCCGAGCGTTTCGGCGTGCCGGTGATCGCGGTCACGCGGCATAAGCCGAGGATGGAGAAGGTAAAGAAAGCCATCGGTCATGTTAAGAACGTGAAAGGAAAGCTGGAGCGCCTCGCCTCTGCTGGGGAGTCCCTGGAGTTCAGCGTCAACGGGACAAGGAGATTCGCCCAGATCGCGGGCGTCAGCAAGGGGGACGCGCAGCTGATATTCAAAATGGTCGGGCTCGAGCCGGTACGGCTGGCCCACATCATAGCGTCAGGGATAGTCACAGGGGAATCGAAAGGCAGGTTGTGATATGGCGGAACGGAAGGACGACAACAGGAGAACACTCGCGAAGCTGCAGGACAGCAACGCCCTCGTCATACTGTTCGGCTTCGCGTTCATCGCATATCTCCTGACCAGGAATGTCATTTTCGCGGTCCTCTCCGGCATCTCTCTCCTATCGATATTCGGGCTCGACATACTCGTTGGCGCGAGCACGCACGGCATCAAGGACGAGCTCATCGAGCTCGCGAAGGCCGTCGTTGTCGCGCTCGCGATCTGGTTCGGCATCATACTGCTCCTAGGCACATCGTCTCCGATAAGCGGCATAGTGTCCTGCTCGCTGCTCCCTTCGTACGAGCGGGGCGACATGATCATACTGCGTGGCGTCCCTGTCGGCGACCTGAACGCCCCGACAGTGGAGCTGACTCCCGCTGAGTTCGCGTCAGTCTACGGCGCCAAGCAGCCGTCGTGCGGGGGCAGGGGGCCGATCACGTACGATTGCGCCGATTCGTGCCAGCGAGTCGCATTCCCAGGTGGCCAGCCCGCGACGCCGTCCCAGAAGTGCTTACGCTCGATCACGGTCAATTCGAGCGCGACCAACTCGACTTATGCTGAGAATCTTTCCAACGACGTCGTAGTCTACGCTCCCTACATCGGCGGCCAGCCTGTGAACGGCGACATCATCCACCGCGTCTTCCTGAAGCTGAAGGTCGGCGACAAGTACTTTATGCTCACCAAAGGGGACAATAACGACTTCATGGACGCGTCGGTCTTCGACATCATCAAGCAGGAGGACGTCAAGGGCCGCGTGATACTCCGCATCCCGATACTCGGCTATCTGAAGCTTTTCATCAGCGGTTACTTCGCCGAGCCTGCTGGCTGCGACACCGCGCTGCTGCACTGATCCAGAGCCGCGCCGTCCCGTAACCTTTTTATTCATTATAGGAATAAGACTGACTTCCAGTAATCTTTTGCAGTCAGTGAGGCGACAGCGGGATTCTGAGACACTAGCGTTAGAGGCGATCGAATGCAGAAAAAATACAATCCAAACGACGGCTATGGATACAGGCCGCTCATCAGTCCAGAGACCAAGGCGAGGCTGAAGAGCATCGCCGCGCTGACCGGTGCCATGGTCGCGCTGTCCCCGTTATATGCCACGCCCGCTAGGCCGCAGCAGATGGCGAGGCAGTCTCCGATCGTGGAGGCACCGATGCGCATGTCCGGCGCGGAGTCGGATTCGCTCTTCGATGGCAAGAGGATCGCCTATGTGGGCGAAGGCAATCTCCAGGACAGGTTCGAGCGCGGCCGGGAGATCCATGACATGATCCAGGCGTGGAAGGACATGCGAGCGAAGCGGAAAGCCGAGGCGGAGAAGAGGAAGGCCGAAGAGAAAGCGCAGCAGAAAACCGCAACGAAGCGCATGTGCGTCAACGATTCGATGGACGAGGAGGCGTTCAGGCTGACTTTCATGTCCGCGGACATTCAGGTCGTGGCCCCTTACGATCCGATAGCGATGCCAGTGATGTTCACATCATTCAATTTCAGCTTGTTGGACAAGGCGTCAGGCAAGACCTCCTCCTTCATCGCGACCAGGCATACTGCAACGAAATTCAAGGCCAGTGGGAAGGACATCCTGTTGAAGGTAGTGAAGACGGATGCCGGCGACCCGCCGAAGTGCGTGGACATAGCGCTGAAGAAGTGATTGTCTTCACGGCCGCCTGCGGCCGCCATCGGCTTTCCTCACATGTCCCGTTTCGTGCCTGCGATAATAGTATACGTTGATTCCCGCGACTAGGACCAATGCGGCGTTGAGCACGAAGAACACCCTGTCGGACACCAGGAACGCGTACGCGGTGAGCAGCAGGTTGCCGAAGAAATAGATGTAGAGGAACTTCGGCTCCATGCCAGTCCTCCTCGTCCTAATAGTCCTCAATGTCTGCGGTATCCATGCGATCAGCAGCAGCACCGCTCCGAGAACCCCTACGAATCCAGTCATGTATCCTGCATCGACCATATGGTCCACCGTCAGGACGAGTTGCTGCTGATGCATTAATAAAACGTTCCAGCCAATCGCCATCATGGCCAAGAAGATATTCGGCGTCCAGCCCGAGATACTCCTGCTCGGCGTCGTCAGCTTCCTGACTGACCTGAGCTCGGAATCCATATTCTCGGTCTTCTCGATATTCTTCACTGTCACTCTCGGCGCGTCCACCGCCCTCCTGGGACTGGTGGAGGGGTTGGCAGACTTCGCGTCATCCTCCCTCGATTACATCTCAGGCTCGATGTCCGACAGGTCAGGCAAGCGCAAGGGCATCACGATCGCGGGATACGGATTGTCCACTGCGGCGAAGGGGATACTGCTCTTCGCGACGTCCGCGCCCATCGCCGCGTTCTTCAGGGTGGTGGAGCGGTTCGGCAAGTCGGTCAGGGGGCCACCCAGGGACGCGTGGATCGCATCGATAGCCGAGAAATCGAGCAAGGGATACGCGTTCGGGGTACACAAGGCGCTCGACAAGTCTGGCGCCATACTCGGGCCTCTGCTCGCATACGCTTTCTTCACAATCTTCCCGCAGACATTATCATCGTTCATGACGCTCTTCCTGCTCGCGCTCATACCCGCGCTCGCGGCGACGCTGCTGCTGTTCTTCCTGAAGGACAAGCCAGCGAAGCCGAAGAAGCGGGAGAACATATTCACCGCGTACCGGACGCTCGACAAGGGATACAAGAGGTACCTCTGGGCAGCCGGGCTGTTCTCTCTCGCGTACTTCAGCTTCAGCTTCCTGCTGCTGAAGGCGTACGCGGTCGGTTTCGCGCTGACCGATGTCATACTGCTGTACGCACTGTTCAACATCGCGTTCGTCCTCTTCTCAATGCCGGTGGGCAGGCTGGGCGACAGGATAGGGAGGGACAAGATAATCGCCCTGGGATACATTATGTATGCTCTGATGAGCGTCGGCTTCATCTTCGCGGGCTCCAAGCCAGCGATCATCCTCATGTTCGTGCTGTACGGCATGTTCTTCGCGATAGACGAGGGGCAGACCAAGGCGTACATCACCGACTTGGAGAAATCGAAGAGAGGCACAGCGATAGGGCTCTACAATTTCGTCACAGGATTAGTCTATCTGCCGGCTTCCATAATCGCCGGACTGCTCTGGACGGTCAATCCGTCATACTCGTTCGGCTTCGCAGCGCTGGTATCGGTGCTGGCGCTCGTGCTGTTCTATGCAGTCAGGAAGAAGAAGTAGGACACTATTCTCAAGTTGTTTCAGAATTCAGTTTCTTTTCCAATTTCTAATATGACAAATTTGATTCCAAGCGGTTCCAAGATGGTTGGCGGTATTCGATAGACTGTGCCCGGGGATTTCAAACCGCCTTCGTGCACAGGAAAACAGACCTTCGGTTTCATCGCTTTAGCATAGTCGATCGCTTCAGACAGTTTCAGCCATGGGCCAGCTGCAGGCAAGGATATCCACGGGTCTGTTCGGGTCGGTGAACGCATCTCCGGGATAAAACAGCCTGTTCGCTATAAAGTAGCCTGTGTTATCCACCTGTGGAAGCCCCTGGTACATCACTGCATGCTTCGTCCCGAACCCTTCTATCCGCACTCCTTTCTCTTCGGTGCTCTGGCCATCGTCTAAGAGCGTGTAGCGGATTCCTTCCTTGTCCAGCAGTTTCGCCACTCCTCTATTTGTAATTACCTTCACAGCAGGGTTGTTCAACAGCACCTTCTTCAGTGAATCGATATGAAGGTGGTCCTGGTGCTCATGGGTGATGAGGATGACACCGATCTCTTTCACGCTGTTCTGGCCTTCTGAATAGTTTCCAGGATCAGTGAGGATCCTCAATCCCTTTTCCTCAATCAGAATGCAGCAGTGTCCGAATTTCGTGATCTTCATGTCATCCCCTGTACTAGCATAAAGAGAGTGGACTGGGCGAGATTCGAACTCGCGGCCTTTTCGTTGCGAACGAAACGCTCTACCAGGCTGAGCTACCAGCCCATACGACGCTAATATACAGAATATAAGCTATTTAAACCATAATCAGAGTCGCATCTCGTTTGTTCAGGTAGTGCAAAAGTATCTCTAGTCCTGAACTGTAGTTAAATTACAGGAACAAGGCTCAGTTCCACTATTAAACCACAGTTGGTAAAAGAAAGAGGAAATAAAAAAGAAGAAATGAGGAAGCCGAGGCGATTGATTTCCTGGCTTCCCTTTTTGGCCTAATTTCCTAGGAGTTACTAAGAACCGTAGGTTCTTAGCTTACTTCCAGGTCAGCTCCTCGACCATCTCGTGGACAGGGTGCACTTTCTTCTCAGTGTCCAGGTTTCCGAGCAGCGAGGTCGATGTGACTCCCGTCATGATGGATGTCACCATGACCTTGTCTCCGAGCTCTGGAAGCACTCTCGCGCCCCAGATGACATTGGCGTTGTTGTCGAACGCGTTCGTGACGCCTTCTCCTATCTTGGTTGCCTCGCCCAATGTAAGGTTCGGACCGCCAGAGATGTGGATCAGGGCGCCCTTCGCGCCTTCGTACGAGACATCGAGCAGCGGGTGCTCGAGCGTGCTGGTTACCGCGTCCTCGACCTTGTTCGTGCCCTTGCCTTCACCAACGGAGATCATTGCGACCCCGCCGTTGCCCATGATAGAGCGGACATCGGCGAAATCGATGTTGATGAGCGACGGGAACATGATGGTGTCGGAGATGCCGCGTACCGCGCGGGCAACGACCTCATCAGCCACGTTGAAAGCCTGATCCATCGGCAGGTTCGGCACGTACTGTACGAGCCTGTTGTTGTCGATGACAACCACGGTGTCGCATGACTTCCTCAGCGCGTCGAGTCCCCACCTTGCCTTCTCCGTTCTCGCTCTCTCGAGGTTGAACGGGTAGGTGACCATTCCGACGACGATCGCGCCTTCCTTCTTGCACGCTTCCGCGACGACTGGCGCCGCGCCCGTGCCGGTTCCACCACCCATGCCTGCGCACAGGAAGACGAGCTCAGAGCGGCCTACGGCCTCCATGATCTTGTCCTTGGACGCCTCGGCGCACTTCTGCGCCACTTCCGGGTATCCGCCTGCACCCAGTCCGCGGGTGATGTTCTGACCGATCAGGAGGCGCTTGTTGGCCTCTGTGATCCTGAGGTGCGTCATATCGGTGTTGATCGCTATGGTGTCCGCGCTCTTGATGCCGGACCTCATGATGCGGGAGATTGTGTTGCATCCACCGCCGCCAACTCCGACCACAGAAATCTTGATCTTGTCAGATCCGAGGTAATCCTTCTCAGCCGCCCCCCCTGCTTTATTGTTGTATCCGGATCCCCTAAGGGAATCTAGTATGCTATCCATTGCCTCACGTCCATTATCGTCTGTTCAGCCCGCGTACTGGCTGGCTACTGCCCGCTTATACGCTTGCCTTCATTGGTCGCCCTTGTTGCTGTTGTGTTTCCCACGTCTTGGTCAATTCATGGGTGTGAACGTTCAAACGGCGGGCCGGTTAAAAACGGCCGGACCCGCCACGTTCCTGAATAAACAAAAACTTACCCGATTATCTCGATGTCGCCATAGACCGGTCCATCGGCCTTCTCCTCCTTGAGAGGAACGCCGACG
>Ga0315274_10000436_pt1 | contig 65860 bp, 89 predicted proteins | sample YL17G02_20_MG_FD_203700 | JGI IMG/M metagenome (GOLD analysis project Ga0315274, IMG submission 203700) | Sediment microbial communities from Yellowstone Lake, YNP, Wyoming, USA - YL17G02_20 | ecosystem: Environmental > Aquatic > Freshwater > Lake > Sediment | place: USA: Wyoming | collected...
AACATCTGGAGGGAGCTGAATACGAACCAGAACAATTTCCAGGTTTGGTTTATCGTGTAAAGAATCCAAAGGCGGCTATATTGGTCTTTTCATCTGGTAAGATCATCTGTACAGGTGCAAGAAGTATCGCAGATGTTAGGAAAGCAGTAGAAAAAGTCTCAAAGATAATAAAAGAAACAAAAATAGGCGAACCAAAAAATTACTCCATACAGATAGAAAACATCGTTGCTTCAGCACAAATCCCATCAAGATTGAACTTGGATAAAATCGCGTTTGGATCGGAAAATTCTGAGTACGACCCAAATCGATTCCCTGGCTTGGTTTTTAGGATGAAAGACCCTAATGCTACATTCTTACTATTTAGCTCAGGTAAAGTTGTCTGTACTGGTATAAGGACGGTTGAAGATGTAGAATCTGCTATGAATTTTTTGTTCAAAAAATTAAAGAGTATAGATGCATTTAAAAAACCTTCCAAATAAACCTAATCAGATAGATTTTGACTATAACTTTAACTCAATTTTTCACCTATCCAATAAAATTAACTATTTTCTCGGGAAAGTAAACATGGCAAGTGAGAACAAGCAGAGGGTATTATCTAAAATCTATGAATACTTGGAGATGAAAGAAAAAAGAGGGTTGACAAAAGGGACAATCTACAACTATTTGTTATTATTGAATAAATTGGTAAAATTTGAGTCTATTGACACGATAACGATTGAAGGGTTAAACAATCTGATTTATGGATCAGGATTTGTAGAAAAAAGAGGGAAGAGAGACGGATTGGCAAGAAGATTTTATTTTATGATTGTGTGTAAGAATTTCTTTCAGTTTGTTGGTAGAAATGATTTAGTTGAATGGTTAAATGCAGTAGGGTTGCCAAAATATAAACAAGAATCACCAAAACCAGTAGCCAAAGAGATTATTGAAACTGTACTAAATTTTGAAACTATACCAAAGGAGGAATTATCAGATGAGGATAAAAAGAATTTGTGATTTGCTGTTCTCTTTATGGTAAATACTGGGTTAAGAGCTGATGAATTTTTGAGTTTGAAGGTTGGAGATTTTGAAGACAATTATATTAAAGTTAAATCCAAAGGCGAAATTGAAAAAGATCCTTTTAGAATAGAATATGAAGGGTATCCTTATGCTCGACGTTACAATTTTTTAGTTAGCATGGAACAGGTTCATTATTTTCAGAATTGGTCAATATATGTGTCCGTTGCGCACAGTATCTGTTACAGACCCGTGTACCGTATTTTGTGCATTTACGAAAGATGAAAACAGCCTAGTTAAATCTTCTGGTGTGTACCACGCAATTGGTTATACTAGAAGTAATTTGAAAAAATTGGTTAGAACTGTGAGATCACAAAATAATGAGCAAGTTACAATCAAAGTAGCTGGATATTCCCAAGAAGATGTTAGATATTTACATTATCTAAAGAAAGAGATGGAATAATAGAGGATTTTAATTCAATGAGATTGAAGATAGACCTTGAAAATGTTTCACTTGGTGGTAAACGTGGTAGAATAACTGAATTTTATCCGAAAACTGGTAGGATGCTTACTTATTTTGCCGATTCTCCACAAAAAACCATAATATAACTGTTTTAATAAGACTAATCTAAAAATAGAATAAAGTGTTAAAATTGAATCCTCAAGAAATAGTAATCGAAGAGAATGCAATCGAAAAAATTCCAAAAATCTTGGAAAAACTCGGGAACTTCAAATCTATACTATCTGTATCCGGAAAAACTACGTTTAAATTGGTGGGAAAAAAAATAGCGAATAATCTTTCTAAGAATTACAAAGTACATAACACGCAAGCTGAAGTTTGTGATGAGTCAACTCTAAATTCTGCGGTAAAAAAGAATAAAGAATTAAAACCTGATTTAATACTTGGAATAGGTGGTGGAAAGAATATAGACTTGGCGAAAGCAATCGCATATAATTTGAATAAACCATGGATAAGCATCCCGACCATTCCTTCTCATGATGGTATAGCCTCTAACCGAGCTGTAGTATCGAAAGGCGAAGGAAAGTATCCTCTGTTAACAAATCCTCCTTTGGCTGTTATAGCGGATTTGAATATAATCTCAGAAGCGCCATTCAGGTTCTTTGCCGCGGGTTGTGGCGACGTTATTGCAAAAGTCACAGCTGTTTTGGACTGGCAACTTGCACGAGATTGTAAGGGGGAGGAATTCGATGAATATGCTGCAAATTTAGCTTCTACATCTGCAGAACTTATTATAAATAATTCGAAACATTACAAAAAGAATTACAAACTCTCTGTAAAACTTCTGGTTAAAGCATTAATCAATTGTAGTGATGCGATGGTCATATCAAACTCCTCAAGACCTTGTTCTGGTTCTGAACACATGTTTTGTCATGCAACAGATAATCTCTACCCGAAAAATACTGCCCTACACGGTGAAAAAGTCGGTCTTGGAACATACATCATGTCGTTCCTTCATGGAATCGATTATGAAAAAATTAGAGATGGTTTGGTTTCTTATGATTTACCAGTGAATTCAAAAGAGATTAAGATTCCATCAAAAATTCTCGTTGAAGCATTATCGACTGCCCATAAAATCAGGAGCGATATGAGATACACTATACTGAAAGATGGAATAAATGAAGACAAATCAAGAGGAATTTTAACTAAACTTAAGGTTATTTAGTCTTATGGTTTTTCTTTCTTCTTTTCATCGACTTTATTCTTTTTCCGAACGCTCTGATCCTATCCAGAATCATGTGTGATATCGGAATGTTGGCCCATTTTAAGTCGAAGTGGTCGTCTATTTCAATCCATGGTTCATTCTCAACGTTTACGTAAGTCACAGGATAATCGTTTGATGCCAGTTGATCTATGGCTTCTTGGAAATAATAATTCGGACCTTTTTCTTCGATTATATCATTTATCGTGTTGAAGAAAGCTTGTCCACCCTCCCTACTGAATTTCGTTATACCTATGTCTTCTCCAAAAGCAACAGTGGGATCCATTTTTTTAGTTACTGAGGTTATCCTCCCGTTCTCTCTTCTGACCTTCATTTCTTCGCTTCCTAGAGTTCCTTCTCCGTCCACCGCTATGACTATTTGACCATGAGTCTTCATCATCTTTGAAATTATAGTATGAGGGAATAAGTCATCTGCGTTTATTAAAATAAAATCATCGCCCTGTAGTTCTTGGCTGGCTAGTTTAACACTGTAGATGTTCTCTGTTACGTTATACTTATCGTTATGACAGTATGAGATATGCAAACCCCATTTTTCACCAGAGCCCACATAATCCTTTATCAGTTCGTCCTTGTAACCTGTAACTATAACAACGTCCTTGATTTTGCATTTCTTGATGTTAGATAAAATATGGCCTAGAATAGGCTTGTTTCTAATTTTTATTAATGTCTTAGGGATTCGGTCTGTAATAGGCTTTAGACGTCTTCCAAACCCCGCAGCCAATATGAGGGCTTTCATAGGCTACACTTAAAACTCTCGATTAATAAACTTTTCTCTTCTGGAATATATTTAAGTTTATGCATCTCCCATTTTATGTATTAAAAGATACTAAATTTGAGGGGATTTGGCCATAAAAACACCACTATTTGGGGGTAACGATGTCCTTTAAGAAAAAATACATTATCTGGATGATTTTCAATAAAAGAAAGGGCCTCTCTCAAGCCAAAAAGTACAACAAAAAGGCAAAAGAATTCTGGAAAGTTGGCGAAGAGCAGATGATAACAGAGGTAAAGGAGTTGTTTAACACGAGTTCTGACGAAAAACTGTTACAAATAAGTAAAAACTATGCTAATAAACTCGATCTTAAAGAATTGCTCTGTAGCAAAGATGAGATCGAAGAATTGAGAAAAATCGTAAAACATTTTGGTAAAGACGTGGTGATTACAGATTTTGTTAGGTACGGTACTAGGACAGGGTTTCTAACTGTTGTCGTAGCACCAGCTCTTGCTGCAGCTGAAGGTATAGGCGGTATCAAAGGAGATGTGATGAACGAATGGTTATATGGAATAGGAATATGCTTACCCGTGAGCGCTGACGTATGCGATTCTGTCATAGATAACGAAGTATTGAAACATCCTTTAATCCCGCACAAGACCTGGATTATCTGCCATAAGATCGGTGCTGCTATAATATTCTACATTGCTTTGAAGCACATAAAGAACGTAAAAACAGGGAAGAAAGATTTGGATAGAAGGATCTTTAGAAGATTGACAGAAGGTCTGGACTCAGTGGCAAAAAAACAAAAAATGGATTTCAAGGCTCAAAGATTACCTAGAGTTTCGCTCAATATGCTTGAGAAAATCTACGATGGAAAGATATGCGAGATTGAAGCAACTGTATTCGGCACGATTCCGTCAAACAAGCTAGACTTAGTTAAGATATTCGAGGAGGGAGCAAGGAATTTTGCAGGCGAACTTCAGGTTGTGGATGATATTGAAGATTTGTTGGGGGACACCAACCTTGGAAAAGAACCTACGATCCCAAACCCATCTTATTTCTTAACATACTGTAAAGAGATGTGGAGAGACGGTAAGAGGAATGCCAAAAAGATTATGGAAGAAGCGGCAAAGAAAACTTTGGAAATGGGCGAAAAATATCATGAAGGGGTTATTAAAGCCTTAGATAATTTACCCAAGAATTTTTCTACTAGACCATTCTTTGAAATAACAATCTGGTATTACAACAGGGTTTTAAAAGACAAAGTCAAGGAATTCAAGAAAGGAGAAACTTATTCTGTAATAGAGCCAAAATTAATAGAATTATTAAAAAAATAGAATCATTTATTTCGGTATTTATGTAGATTCATCATAGAATCGTATATAGCCTGAATCAAATTTATTCTCGTCCCTGTATCTCCTAGAGTCTTACCCCAAACATCCTTAATTCCTGCTAACTTCAGTATTTTTTTAGTTTCATCTGCCACTGCTAAGCCTATACCTTTAGGAGCAGGCATCAATTTGACCCTGACTGATCCAGATTTTCCGTAAGTCTTGAAAGGGATTGAATGAGGCTGTCCGCATTCACATTCCCACGAACCACAACCACGAGGGATTTTCATGACATTCAATTTTGCTTTTTTTATCGCCTTTTCAACAGCTTCTTTACCTTCGAGACCTCTACCTTTTCCAACTCCGATGATTCCATCTTGATTTCCTACTATGGCAAAGGCAGTTGAAGTATACTTCCTTCCAGATCTATGCATCTTGGCAGTAATCCTCAAAGGAGTCCTTTCTATACCCCCGCCTTTACCAGGTCTACCGCCGATAAGAATTAGTTCACTCTGTAAATTCGGGATAAGCATGTCTACGATTTCAGATTCCTTTATCCGTATTCCTTCGTCCAAGACTTTGTTGATATCGGTGATCTTGCCTTGCATGACGGCTTTTCCAAGTTTTGTTTTAGGAACCCAATCTGCTAGTTCTTCTCTTGGTTTTACTACTTCCACTATTTCTTCGACTTTTACTGGCACTTCATCTACAACTTTTTCTGTTATGACCTCTTCTACAACCTCAGGTTCTTTTTTTTCTTCAACAGGTTTTTCTTCTTTAACATCTTTTTCTGTTATGACCTCTTCTACAACCTCAGGTTCTTTTTTTTCTTCAACAGTTTTTTCTTCTTTAACATCTTTTTCAGGCATTTCAACACCAATCATGATTTGAGTATTTTTTCCTTGACTTTTTCAAACATTTCAGACATTCTTTCTGGTTGAGATAATGAAAATTGTTTTTTATATTCCTTTTCACTTTCTTTTTTAAGGTTTTGAACGTAATCTATGATGTGCTTCCCTTTTATTCTTTCTTCGCTAGGCAAAATATCAGGAGAATGTGGAACCTTCAAACCAGCATCTAAAGCACCCTTCAAGGCTGCATAAACTTTTGAACCCTTAATATTTCTGTGTGTGCCCATATCCAGAATCGCAGTCTTAATATCTTTCTTTAAAGCCTTCTTACCTATCATTAATCCAACCAAATAAGATGAAGGAATGTTACCAGAAGGATAATCCCACCCTATTTTTTTTAAATCCTGAGATGATGCAGAGGCAATAATTTTGTCCCCTTTCAAATTGAACTGAACAATTTGAGCTTTAACGTGTTTCAAGGATTTTCTAATTACCAACCTGTTTTCTCCTGAGTAGAGTAACTTCAACCTTTTTCTGTAATCAGTCTTTTTTCTCAGTCTTCTTTTGAAAGGTAACTTATACCTAGGCCCCATTTTCATGTAATAACCCCTTTTGTTTTAAATACAACTTCAAGTGTGACCTGCTCCTGTACGCACCACTCTTTATGAGTATATAAGTTTTTCTGTAGGTCGTCTTATCTATAGTTCCTTTATCTCTGAATTCCCTTATCATCCTCCTCAAAGGCCTTATCGTGTTTATCCATCTTCTCTTCTTATTTACTTTTGCCCCTAGTGAACCTTTTCTCTTCCCTTGTCCTTTCTTTCTCTTTTTAGGATACAATTCCGGTTTTTTGATTTTAGTTGGTTTGACTTTTATGTAACCATGAGAAATCATTTTTCTTATGTCAGCTCTCGTTATCGCATTCTTAATATCCTCTAAGTGTTCTGGATTCATGACTACACGAGACTTACCGACTTTCAATACGCTTGCTGCGAGTTTTTTTTGAAGCGAGAGTCCTCCCATAAAAATCACATTAAATCGTGTTGGTAGATGGGGGATTCAATATTTTAATATTCAATTCTTTCGCCCTCTCTAGAATAATTTTTCTCTTTTTCTTTCCAATACTGCGGGATATCCTTCCTGCTTCTTTTTCTCTGTCAATTTTTTTCAAGTCGTCCAAATTCTGAATTAAAACTTCTTTGAAACCAGAAGGGTGTAATCCTCTCAGTTCTTTAGGTGCACCATATCCAGCAGTTGGCATGAATCCTTTACCTTTTTTTTCTATTCTCATTTTGCCATGCAGTCCTCTCGGTTTTCTCCATTTTTTCCCAACTTTTTTCAAGGCCCTTGCACCGTGTCTTAGGAACTCTGGTTTATTTCTTGGGTTGACCATATTACTCCTCCATTATCCTGTATATTCCATCCTGAAAAATTCTCCTGTCGTATTTAGTTATTCTGCATGCAATCTCAATGTTACCACAGGTTTGACCTACATCGTCTTTACTTGGACCAGAGAGAGTTATATCTTGACCTTGTATTTCTACCTTTGTTTTTCCTACAATATTAGCTGTTCTGGGCACTGTTTCGCCTAAAAAATTTTGAATTATGACTTTATTTCCTTCAACTTTTACAGTAACAGGAAAGTGTGAATAAATGACTTTCATCTTACAAGCGAAACCTTCTGTTACGCCTTCGATCATATTCTTGATATGAGCAACTATAGTTCCTATCATTGCCCTAACTTTTTTCTTATCAGAAGTTGAGGTGATTAAGATGTTTTTATCTCTTTTTTCAATCCTTATATCAAAAAAGTACTTGAAAGTTTTTTCAAGTTCTCCTTTTTGTCCTGAAACTTTGACCGTCTTGTTATCGATTGTTACGTTGATGTTTTCTGGGATCGCTAATGATTTTTCCATTTGAATCACTCAGTATGCATATGCCAATAGTTTCCCACCAAGATGTTGTTTTTTGGCATCCTCATGTGTCATCGTTCCTTTTGTTGTGGAGATGATTAGGATACCGTAGCCTCTAGCTGGCAAGAACCTTTTTTCCCATCTTTCGAATTCACCTGCTTTAACGGAATATCTTGGTTTTATGACATTGCAGTCACTCACTTTCTTCTTTAACTCTACCCTGAATCTGCCTGATTTGCCGTCATCTATGAACTCAAAAACACCGATATAGCCTTGTTTCTGCATGACTTTTAGGACCTCTTTTGCAATTTTAGATGCAGGAGTAAGGCAATCTGTCCTCCCTATTCTCTCTGCGTTCTTTATCGTTGACAACACATCTGCCAAGGTATCGTGTCTCATATTATCAGATACTATATTTGGTTAAATTGAGGTGATATTAAATATGGAAAAGCAAGATTTAAATAAAGTACTGATGGGACTTGAAAAGTTGTGATGACATATTCAATTCTCCGATGACTTGCGAAAAACGAATAAAACTCAAAAGGTTTATCTTTCCAGGAAAATATTCTATTACTAATAGAGTATTAGAATTTCCATCTTGAAGGGTGAAAAGGATGGTTGAATCGAATTTTATAACGAATTTGAACAAGTTTCTTTCAACGGAAAATAGAAGAAAGGTGTTTCTGTATTATGTTTTTTCAGAAATCTCTTCTTCAGACATAGTCAAAGAAACACAAATACCTTTTTCCACAGTCGATAGAATAACTCAACTTCTAAAAGCGCATAATATTTTACTTGAAAAAAGAGGCAAGGACACAAGAGAAAAAAATTATACCGTAAATCTTGACTTTTGGTTGGAAGAAAATTTAAAATTCATGGGGTTGGATTTTCTAGAAAAAGAACAAGTCAAAAAAATGGTTAATTTAATAAACAGCAGTGGGTTCTTTGCCCTTTCTTATCTTTTCACAAACTCAGAGTTCGTTGTAAGATTTTTTGAGGATCCATTAAAAATTGGGGATGATTTAATTTTTCTGACTTTGATGCAGTTAAACGAAAGTACAAAGGCTTTAGCCTCTTTACCATCGTACATTTTAATTTCTTTGCAATTTTCGCCCTGCTCCAAAAAGCTTGCTAGGGATATAGAAAACAAGTACCTTAGTAAAGATATCTTCTTGATAAATGAAGAGATAAAAAAACACCCGTACATTAAAAACATGACTATAACTGAAGATTCTTTGATAGAATTTGAAAAAAATAGGGTTAAGTTAACAGATATGTTGAAAGGTTTTTATGAGAGAAAAATCCTTAAGATGAGTTTGGGGGAATTAACCCGAATCAGGTGAATTTAAGCAGTTTAAATGAACGTTTTCCTACAAAGAGTAAACCTTAAATCTTTAACATTTTTAACACTATGGCACAAGATAGATTTCAAAGTGAGAAAAATGCTACAAAACAACCAGTTTTCAAATTTTCATTTAATCCTTCTTAGGTGTATTTCTTCAGGTTACAAGGATGAAAAGCAGATCGGTCAAACATTAAACACAGATAAAGAAATAGTAAAACGAAAAATAGAGGAATTAGTAAAGCGTGGTCTCATAAAGAGACATGGTCTTATATCAAAAAAATTGAGACTTACAGATACAGGAGTAAATTTAATGAGTTACTATGGTCACATGCCCCAAGTTCAATTGACAAAACCTCAGTCAGAAGTACAAAAACAGGAAATAAAGCAAATGCACACGACAACATTTGGAACAAGATTTAAATTAGTTTTCGGTACAATAATGGGTATTTTCTTTTCTTGGTTGATTATCGGAATGATTGCATCTTTAATCTACTGGACAGGTTATTATTTTATCATTAGAAAATACGTCCCACCAGCAATATTAACTTACATTCCTCTAGAGAACCCATTAGTCTTTATTTTTCTCGGTCTAAATACTTCAGCAGCTATTTTTCTCCCAATCAAACGCCAAGTCCCTTTGATAAACGCAAATGAAGGAATAGCAGTTAACACGTAATTTCTTTAATTCAAATTTTCCAATAATTATCATGACCATGAAGGACAACTTATTGGTGTCATTATTCACTATAATATGCTTAATTGCCTTCGGGTTCACTTATTATACTTTGATAGATGCAAAGGGAGCAGAGATCGAAAAAATTAATCAACAGTTTTGGTATTTAATAGTGATTTCAACTGGTGTTATCGTGCTCATAATATTAGTTCTATGGGCATCAAGAAAACTCTGATAAAAGTGGTTTTATGAAACTTAAAAAATTCATGGTCATGGATAAGAGAAAAATGAGTTTATTTATTCTGTTTATTTTTATTTTTATCTTGTTCCATATTGTTTTGTTCGTCCTAGCCACCGCAAATATTTCAGGCATTATTTATTCGATGGTGTATGCTTACATATTCATTCCGTTATTTGTCATCGACCTTTTGATACAAAATCCAATCTTTTACGGAACTCCATTGTGGCTATTGATTTTTTATATAACAACTATCGTTTACTTGTACCTGCTCTCATATCTTATAATCTGGATATATGACAAGTTTTTAAAAGGGAAAAAGAAATGAAAATCTACGTCGACGGGTCTGGTAAGGGGAGATATGGTTTCGTGACAGAGGGTAACATAGCCAAGATTTTTGAAAAAAAGAACATCACGAACAACCAAGCAGAATATCTTGCCATTCTAGAGGCGTTGAAATGGGTGGAAGAAAAAGAATTGACGATTCTTTCTGATTCTTTCGATGTGGTTAATCAGTTGAACCATGAATTCCACATCAAAGATGATAAACTCAGAGAATTGGCTCTGCAAGTATGGGAAACTATGAAGAGAAAGGGGTTAACTATAGAATTCAAATGGATACCTAGAAATGAGAATAAAGCGGGAAAAATGCTCGGATAATTGTTTTTATACTATCAGTTTCTTGCCTGAAAAAAAAGCTTCTTTGGCTATTAAACCACAACTTGTACATATCAATCCTTCATTCGTATTCCAATACATCATACACCCACAATCCCTACACTTATTTGTTTCCATCTCTACCTAGTTTCAGTTGAATGTGACGAATGATAAATATTATTTTTAAATTATTTTACTTTTAATTGTTTTTATATTTTAAAATTAACGAAAAGTTAATAAATATGTAATTATAATTTTACAATCGTATGTTAGAAGAAAAGGATAAAAAAATATTGAGAGAATTGATGAAAAATGGAAGAATATCTTTCGCGGATTTGGGAAGAAAATGCCATATGACGAGACAAAGTGTTTTTAGCAGGATTAAATCACTTCAGCACAGAGGAATAATAAAAAACTTCACTGTTAACCTAGACAAAAAAAAACTTGGACTTAGTATAGCGGCTTATATACTAATAAGCGCAGAACCTCTTAGAGCCTTTAAAAAAGAGGGAATGAAAGAACTTTTAAATTTGCCACAGATAATGGAAATTCATCACATATTCGGCAGATATAGCTATATCATGGAAGTTCGTGCAAAAGATTTAGATGAGTTAACGGCTATCATGAAAAAAATTCATGAATTTCCACATGTAATTAGGACAGAAACTTTGATCGTTTATTGTACGGAAAAATATTACCCACAACACCCAATCGAAGGAATTCTTAAGTAATGCGGCTGACGGGATTTGAACCCGTGTCACGAGCTTGGAGGGCTTACCCCAAATTGTTCGGGTCTTAGACCAGGCTGGACAACAGCCGCTTATGGAATTTGCATATGTCTTTTCATCCAATATACGTCTTCTGCACTTCTTTTGTTCTTCGGTTCCTCTTTCTTCTCTTCTTTTGGTTTTTCTTCTATTTTTACAGTTTCTCTGCCCTTCCAATCTACAGTCGCATTTCTTATTTTGTGTGCAAGTGTTTCTAATTCCTCCTCTTCAATTTCTATCGGCTTGTTCTCAAACAATGGAACTTGATCCTTATAGACTGGGTATACGCGGATGTGGAAATGTGGAACTTGCGCAGGCATCACTGAGAAAAAGACTGTTAATGGGTTGAGTGATTTTTTTATCTTTTCTGCCACTATTAAGGCTTTGTCGAATAATTTGCTAGAAAGCTCTAAATTTTCATTAAAACTGCTTAAGTGTTGTTTTGGGATGACAACACACATACCTTTACTTCTTGGGTTTATATCGAGAACACACACACAATCTATGTCTTCGTAAACTATCTGAGATGGCACTTCTCTGTTAACAATTTTACAAAAAATACATTCATCCATACAATCTACTAATAATACAAAGATTAAAAAAGATAATTGTTATTAATTTCTTAATCCAATCTTTAAGAGTGGTCGAATGGTAAGAGCAAGCAAACCCAGAGCAGGTTCACTCGCATATTGGCCTAGAAAAAGGGCTAGAAGAATTTATCCTAGAGTCGAAACTTGGCCACAATCCGAGAAGACAAAAATACTCGGTTTTGCCGCTTACAAGGCTGGAATGGCTCATGCCATGATAATAGACAGTAAAAAATACTCATTAACAAAGGGGGAAGAAATTTCCGTTCCCATCACTGTTTTAGATTGCCCCCCTTTAAAGGTTATTGGCGTCAGAGTTTACAAAGAAACTCCAGATGGCTTCAAAGCGTTGAATGAAGTATACGATGAGAAAATAAAAGATGAAAAGGATCTGGGAAGAAAGCTAATAATAGGAAATTACAAAAAAGAAGAAAAAATAAAATCGATTGAAAAAGACTTAAACAAAATAAAGAAAATTAGGTTGATAGTAAAAACGCAACCTAAAAAATCTGGTTTAGGAAAAAAAACTCCTGAGATATTTGAAATAGAAGTTGGCGGACCAAATACACAAGAAAATTGGAATTACTCTAAAGAAATGATGGGGAAAGAAATTAAGATTAAAGACATTTTCAAGGAAGGAGAATTCATCGACGTCATTGCTATCACAACAGGTAAAGGAACTCAAGGCCCTGTCAAGAGATTTGGAATAAAAATACAAACAAGAAAAGCTAATCAAAAGAGAAGACATACAGGGACAATAGGTTCTGAAACCCCGAGGAGAGTACGTTGGAGAATTCCTTACGGGGGTCAATTAGGGTTTCAAACAAGGACCGAAATTAATAAAAGGGTATTGAGGATTGGTGAAGATGGGAAAGAAATAACTCCTAAATCTGGTTTCGTTAATTATGGTATAGTTAAAGGAGATTATGTGTTGATAGAAGGTTCATTACCCGGACCGAGAAAAAGACTGATAAGGTTGAGGTCTGCGATAAGACCACCTGAAGTTTCAGTACTACCTGCTGAAGTCAGACGGCTATCAACTGAATCAGAAAAGGTGTGATGAATGAAAGTTAACGTACTTGACCTAGAAGGGAAACCAATTGAAAAGATAGAATTACCAGAAGTTTTTGACGAACAATTTAGGCCCGATATTATAATAAGGGCTGTAACATCCTTGCAGAGTCAAAGAAGAGAACCTTATGGCCCAGACGTTTTGGCAGGATTAAGATCTTCTGCTCATTATCATGGAAGGAGAAGAATAAGGTATACTATGGCGATGAGAGATATGACAAGGTTGCCAAGATTACACGCTACTTCTCCGGCTATGTCTTGGAGAGTGAGAAAAGTGCCTTCAGCAGTTAAAGGCAGGAGAGCACATCCACCAAAAATTGAGAAGATTTGGTACCAGAAAATAAATAAGAAAGAAATGAAATTGGCTTTGAGATCAGCAATAGTAGCGACTTCTAATAAAGATATTGTAAAAAAGAGGGGTCATAAAATCGATGGAATTAAAGAATTGCCTCTAATTCTAAAGGATAATATTCAATCGATAAAGAAAACAAAAGATGTAGAAAAGTTACTCATGCTTCTGGGCCTCAGCGATGAATTGAAAAGATTAAGGGAAAAGAAAATCAGGGCAGGTAGAGGGAAGATGAGGGGTAGAAAATACAAGAGAAAGATTGGCCCTTTAATCATCATTGATAAAGACGAAGGAATCGTGAAGGCTTGCAGGAATTTACTCGGTGTGGATGTAAAAAATGTTAAAAGAATTACAGTTGAGGATTTGGCCCCAGGCTCAAACCCTGGCCGCTTAACAATATGGTCAAAATCATCAATAGAAAAATTGAGTGTTTGAGATGGATCCATATAAAATTTTGAAGTACCCGCACATGACAGAGAAGAGCATAAGTGTAGTTGAAAAAGAAAACAAGATAGTCTTCATAGTCGATAGAAGGTTCGATAAGGAAGATATTAAAAAAGCATTTGAAGAAGTCTTCAAGGTTAAGGTCGATAAGATTAACACGATGATAACCAGAGAGGGTAAGAAGAAGGCATTCATCAAACTTGAGAAGGAATATTCTGCAGCTGATGTAGCTGTTAAGCTTGGGATGATATAGAGTCCTAAAAATTGCCGTTTTAGATAAGTTTAAATCTCTTTCTTTTTATTCAGTTAACGATATTAATGTTAATGAAAAATATGGTTTCAAGTTCTAAGATTGATCTATCAAATTTCATGCTTCTACAAAAAATTACATCAATGAAAAGTCACTCGAGAAAGACAAAAGACTCGTCTTACGTGACTTTGAAAATTATACATGCAAAAGCGTCTAAGGACCAGGTTTTATAGGATTTTTTTGAGAATTAATGTTCTTAGATGAGCTTAGTGATTATTCTATATCGATTGATTAAAAAGACGTCTTAATCAAAAATTGACGTCTTTAGACTCTTTCCTAGTCATTCCTTTACAGGTTTGACACCACGTGGAGGTATTTAAAATACCCCATAAGGTGGTACAAAAAACAAGGGGAAGGACGATAGACATTTTTTTATTGTCTATCTTGCCTGCTGTATGAAGGTGGACGGCCAGGAAAAAAAGCTCTCCAACGTGAGGTAATGCCCGCTCCACTGGAAATGAAAAATGTTTCCACATCCTAAAAGGAGGAAATGAAAGAAATGCAAAAAACAAAAATAGCAATACAAGTAGCAACACTGATGATGTCAGTTATGATTGCAAGCAATTTCCTGGCAGCAATACCAGTTGCGACAGCGACTCCAATGAATGACGCTGAAATAAACGAAGCAACAAACGTGAACAAAGCCGATCTGATATACTATACAATCACCACTACTAATGGCAAAGAATTGCATACGTTTGAAATTGTCATAGAAAAAAATCGATTAACAAGAGCCAGACAAATGATAATGACCGAACAAATGAACGCACAAGATTCGATAATGGAAGTAGCCAATCAAATACATCTCACAGAAGAGCAAAAATCTACCATTCGTAATGCGACGTCTGTAAGAATCATGGCCGGAGACAGTTCATACGTAGATATAACGGGTTGGCTCATGTTATGGTGTTTACCCTATGGGGCCTTTTGCCACATGTACTTAACAACCATGGACGCGATAAACATAGATACCGCAATAAACGCAGCAATCGCATTGTTTGCTTTCCTAACCTTGGTACTCCTTGAAACGCTAGCGGGTGCATTTGTATGCGCAGTTGTTGCGCTAACTCTTGCTATGATCAAAGTCGACTATGGAGCGATGTACGGTACAGATCACAATGAAGACAACTCATTTGACGCATGGTTCGAAGTCACTTTCTATCAATTCGCTTGTAGTTACGCAATCATTTCAACTCGAAGATACCTGTGGCTGTGCACACCTGTCGGAGCATACATAATAAGAGACTATACTAAACCCCCACCAGAAATCAAGATCAAAGGATGCGGAGGATGCAGAGCATACGCGATATAACAATATGTTGACAAAGGTGGTCAAAAATGACTGAAAACATCATACCAACTCTCTTCCAACAAAATATGTGCCACGTGTACAACATCTGCTTGGTCATTACGGTATTCGTGCCTTTAGTAATCTGGTTCATGCACAAAAGGAATTCCAAATATATCTCCAGACGAAGAACAGCCATCGTCATTCAATGGATTCTCGAAATTATCCTTTCGATTGTCCTCGTTGCTAACATAATACTTGCAATCTCCTCAGGAGCATCTATGGAATACATCATGACTACAATCAACACCTACCGGGGGATGATAACCACATGGCTCATCTTCCTGCTATTCCAGTTCGGAATGACGTACCAATTCCACAGAAAATTGTCAGAGCGACTGTCTCAAAAACTTGTTCCATAAATTCTTTGATAACAGAAGACACAAACCCCTTTTTTTTGTTTTTATGTATAATGTATATAAAATAAAGTATATTATTTATATTCAGCAGGAAGGCTTAAATCCTTTTATCTTTAGTCACTTAATGGTATTGATGTTTACGGACATAGGAAAAATCAAATTTAGAATCCTAAAAAATTTCATTAGAAATTCTACTTATCAAATAAAACAGATCACTCGTGAAAAACCACTTAAGACTGACGAAAGATTTGTTAGTTTTGGTTTTGAAAATTTAAGATGTAAAAATAGTCTAAGAGTTCTATTTTTTTAGGGTTTTTAATGAACTAATTGCTCTTAGACGAGGGTAGCATAAGCTATATTCATCGCAAAAATTTTCTCGACTTAACTTAGAATTGAAGTCTTTACTGCTAATTCTGATTAGATTTCTTGTGAGACGTGCCCAGTAAACTCATCATTGGTTCGGCAAACTGGGACAGATACACGGCCGAAAAAGGAATGAGAAAAAATGAACAACAAAACGAAAATTGTCATAGAAATAGCAGCAGTTCTATTTTTTGCAATGTACAGCTATCGTATCAAGGACGTCAACATCTTCTACATCCCGATGACCTGCCCATTCTTAGCAATATCTTTAGTTGGCATAAACAAAGAATGGGGATCAAAAAAGCTAAAAAATGTACTCAGCTACTTAGCATCCATTGCACTGGTAGTGATTGTAACAATTAGTCTGTTTGTTGTAATACCAGTACACGCAACAATAACAATGACAGATCAATTCTATGACCCACTTGGATCTACAGATTCTTCATCGTTCGAACACGTAGGATCATCTGTTCTAGAATCTCCGGGTTGGACTGTAACTGGAGGTATGAGATTTCTAGCAACAGATTTGGACGGAAACGGAAAGTGTGACGACAATGACTTGAGCATGTTCCTAGCTTCCTATGGACAGAGTGGGGGATATGACTTCGACGGTAACGGGATATCTGACGAACTCGACCTAAGTATCATCTCAAAAACCTTAGATAAAAGCAAACATGTGTTACATGGATATTACAGCTGGTATACTGGTGGTCCTGGTGATTGGTACATGACAAGAAACATCGAAACTCACTGCATTCCAGCGTTAGTAGGATCTTACTTTGTATTTGGGTTCTGGTACTGTTGTGACACAATGTATGCGGTGAACGGTAGTTGCAGAGCAGAAGTTACGATGTACGATGGCGGCTCGCCATACACATTCGAAGGAGTTTGGACAGTACCAGTAACTAACAATTGGACGGCAGTTTATGTCAGGTGTTTCTCTTGGACAAGTGTACAATCAGTACAGGTCAAAATACACCTATGGAACATAAAGGCATTCATTGATTGCGCAACAGTCTCAAAACTCGAATACGATAAAAATGAAGGTGCATACGGTTCGTTGTCTGTAGGAATTAACATCTTCTCATACAGACAAGATCCAGGAATGACATTGGACGGTATAGTTCGTGCTATCCCGACACTATACGCAGAGGCTGCAAGTGGTTACAACATAAAATGGATAGAACTGAAGGTGACGTATATCTTTCACAATGGGGTATACAACCTGAACATACCCTACTGTGCACAGGGCAACGACAGAAGATACCAGGTAGATCCCGCAGCCCAAGAGCAAACAGAGAATGATCGATTGTTTGTTGCCGGTCTTATAATCCCCATCGTGGTCACGTCGGTTTTGACATTTGGTGTAGCAGACGTGTTCGAAGCCGCATTAGGTGGAACTATGTCAGTGATTTCAAGGTATGCAATCAGTACAACATTTGGTGCAGCTCTGAGGTTCGTTCTACCGCACTTTGCAAGTGACCCAGATCATCCTACAGCAAACGGTGGGAATCTAGGCGATACAGTCTGGGAACATTGGGGCTATAAAACATTAAGTTACAATGGGGCCTTTGAATTTGTTAACTCAGCAAACGCAGCGTATGACCTAGACTGGACATTCGACACGGATACTAGTGATTGGTTTGGAATTATCATAGAAGCCAGTGTTTGCTTTGCTGAGCCGGTGTATGTGCGCGGGGCAGTCGACAAATGGATACTAGAAGATCGAGCGACATACACAAAACAAGTCGCCATCGAAATCAATGCATGAGGTGGGATACATGGAAAACTGCAGTAGAAAAAATAAAGCATTGAGCGCCGGAGTAACGTTCTTACTGGGACTTATACTTGGATGCCTTTGTTTATTCTGGGGCTATCAATTTGCTGACCCGATGGTGATTTTCTTGGGATGGCTCTTAATAACGATGGGACTTGTGCTTGGCGTATTAGTTTACACTCGGGATTCACAACTCAAGAGACAACAAGGGACCAGAAAAGCATTCACTGCCTGCATCCTAGTTGGGATGATGTTGCTAGTAGGACTCTCAACAACAGGGACAACGAAAATCACGAATGCAGAAACGACACCAACTTTCAGTCCACCGGATGTGTTCAATACAACTCTTCAAATGTCAACTAATGTTTCAGGGTTTGGAGAGTATTTAACGACATCGGCACTCGAAGTGAATCAGGGGGATGTCTTTACTATACAGATAAGTGTAGACAATGCTAATGATCTATACTGCTGGTGCCTTAGCGTACAATGGAATGAACCAGTACTGAACATTTACAGCATTACAGAGGGACCATTGCTTATAGGATATAACAGGATCTTCACGTATGGAGAGCTTAAATCGGGTTATCTCATAGCGTTGACAGAATGTAGAAAAGGCGATGTTCCAGGAGCAAGTGGCAACGGTGTTATAGCTTGGATTAGTTTCTATGCTAATACCCCAGGAAGCGCATCGATATCATTGTATGATGCTAGATGGATCGAAGGAACCACATTGGCAAGGTACAATTATCCGTCAGTGAGTCCTTTACAAGTCATTGTAAACCCAAGACCACCAGATCCCGGAACACCAAGCGGTGGCGTTGGCGGCGGCAAGATGCCCGTGCTATGTTAACATTAAATGACAGAAAAGTGTTGAGTGTTTGCATCCTTGCTAGCATGATACTGACGGGGTTCTTGGCAACAACCGAGACAACGAAAATTACTAATGCAGCAATGGCATCAAGGCAAAAAGAAAAAAACACTGCTGACTCATTCCCCATTTTTTTTCCAAAAATAATATATATACAATAAAGTTTATACTTTATAGCAAGAATTAATAAAATAATCATAAACCATTAATTTCTGATTTTTAAAAAAACTCTTTTAGAAACGTTTAAATCCTTTTATCTTTAGTCACTTAATGGTAGCGATGTTAAAAGGAATGCTCATTTTATCTTATCGAAGAGGGTTTTCAAAACTCATGCTTATATCAAAAACTAAATTGCGGATGAAAAGTCACTCGAGAAAGGCAAAAGACTTGCTTTATGTGACTTTGAAAATTACAGGTGCAAAAGCGTCTAAGGACCAGGTTTTATAGGATTTTTTTGAGAATTAATGTTCTTAGATTAGCTTAGTGATTATTCTATATCGATTGGTCGAAAAGATGTCTTCACTAAAAAGAGTATCTTTAGACCATTTCACAGTCATCAACATAATTGGAGAAGGCGAAAGAGTCGAAAACGGAAAACCGAGGAGACAGTGATGACAACTGAAGAGAAAGGAGAAGCACAGAAAGTCATGGGAAAAGCCCTTGACAGGCTATCTCCCTAAGGGATAGAGAAAGGAGGCAATATAAGCAAAAGGAGGAAAAAAGACTTGAAGACAAAACCCATAGTATGTGCTGCCCTGATAACCCTTGCTGTTTCATTGGTTCTACTACCAGCAGCCCAAGCAAGACCAGTTACAGAAGAAGACTTTCTAGAATCGAAGATGTCATATGGATTCAGAAGCTACCTCAGAAGACTGGGTATTAGCGAGTCACTGATATACAACCCGTCTGCAAAGCAGATACTGAACAATCTGTTCATAAAATTCATCGACGAGAACCCAGAGTATCACGAATATCTGCAAAGATACGACGCAATCCAAAACCAGAGAAGGAAACCAATTCAGATGCCAGACTTCGGTAAGTACAGGATGACAATAGGAAGATTGTTGAGAATCTTCAACACTACGATCGACGACAGTGAATACAGGGTGGAAGTCAGAGAAGCATTCTTGCAGAAGGATACTGAAGTCATCAGCGTCGTGAAAACAACGTTCTACGGAAACGGACAAGTCATCGATCCTTGGATCTACATACACATCGAGTCCTTGAGATGGTGGATTTTCACCTATGGCGAAGACGATTCAATCTACGTGCACTTCCAGACAAACGTAAATGGAATCAACGAAGCCGCCACGTTCAAAGGGAAAGTCAATGAATATGCGCTGACAGCAGGTATTCTCGGCGTAATCCTCGGAATAATCGTTGCAGTAGCAGGAGGCGGACCAGTAGGAGCAATCGTCCCAGGTGTCACGACATACGCAGCTGGCTGGATTGTCAACTCAATCAACACAGGCTACGATCCAGTAAACGGAATAAAGATATGGTTTTTGAACCACTATCTTTATACACAGATTGGTTCAACAATTTCATTGTACACATGGTGGTGGTGCAACCAACAGTGGCACAAATCCTTTCCAGCGCCGTTCTTGGACTTCCTCTCGTGGTCGATGTACCTATCTTTTCTGCTGAGTCTAGTGATACGTGCAATAGGAAACAGAGTGGGCTTCGACCGATGGGTGCAGGCAGGTGTCTACCGTGGTTAGCCGAATGATACAGGCCCTGATAGTGCTAGCTACCGCAGCAGTGTGCATAGGAATACCATTGTGTCTTTTCTACGCAATAGGACTCCCAACAATCGAAACTCTTCTCATGCTAGGGACAATGGGTACAGCAGCATGCATAGTGCTTCCATGGTATCTGAAGAAGCAAAGGAAACAATAGTAGATCACTATTCAGTGCAGACATTGCAAACAAAGACTTCTCTACACACCCTTTCTTTTTTTATTTTTCTAAAAATAATATATATACATTATAATATATACTATTAATAAAAATATATTTAAAAACAAAACAGTAGAAGTTTTAAATAATTATTTAAAATAAGAAGAATAATTCACTTAAGTGATATAATGGGAAAGAGGATAATATCGAGAGCGAGAGGTAAAGGTGGACCTAGATATAGGGTTCCGTCTCATAGGTATGCTGGAAGAGTTGAGTACAATTTATCCAAAGCTATTTCTACTGGTTTAGTTGTTGACATAATTCATGATCCTGGTCGTAATGCTCCTCTTGCTGTCATAGAATTTCCTGACAAATCAAGAAGATTGCACATCGCCCCTGAGGGCTTAAAAGTCGGTGATGTTATCAACTACTGGTCTGGTTTTAGTCTAGGCAGTGTGTTGCCAGTTGGTAATATGCCAGAAGGCACAAAAGCATTTGGGATAGAAACTTTCCCTGGTTCTGGTCCGAAGATATGTAGGAGCTCGGGAAGTTTTGCGATAATCGAAGGTAGAGTACAAAATAAAATAAGAGTAAGATTCTCCTCTGGAAAAATAAAAAAAATGGACGAGAAATGTCTCGCTACTGTAGGCGTGCCGGCTGGTGGTGGTAGAAAAGAAAAACCATGGGTTAAGGCTGGTAGGAGATGGTATGCAATGAAGATTAGAGGCAAACTTTTCCCAAGAACAAAAGGTGTGGCAATGAACCCCGTTGATCATCCTTTTGGTGGAAAAACTAAACCAGGTATGAGCAAGTCCGTATCGAGGAATGCACCGCCAGGGAGAAAAGTTGGTGCTATATCACCAAGGAGAACGGGTAAGAGGAAGAGATAATGGCAAAGATATTCAAGTTTAGAGGTAAAAGTTTAGAAGAATTGAAAAAGATGAGTTTGGAAGAATTTTCAAAAATATTAACGAGTAGGGAGAGAAGGACTTTGTTGAAAGGTTTAACGGAAAGACAAAAAAAACTCTTGGAAAAAATCAAGGAAGATCCGAATAAGTTTCATAAGACGCATGAAAGAGATATGGTTATTCTACCAGAGATGATTGATGTAAAATTAGGTATCTACAACGGCAAGGAATACAAAATTGTTGAGATAACTCCTGAAAAAATTGGACGTAGACTTGGTGAATTTGTCATGACAAGAGGGAGAGTTATGCATTCCGCGCCTGGTGTGGGTGCAACAAGAGGAAGCAAACATATCCCATTAAAGTAAGTGAAGAGAATGACGAAGACAACAACTGCATTGAGACCAACAGCAAGAGTTTCTCTGAAAGATGCTGTGAAGATATTCAGGAATATAAGGAATAAAAACGCTGAAAAAGTGAAGAATCTGTTGAATGATCTAATAAACCAAAAAAGAAACATTGAAGGAAAATATTACACTGGCGCTTCGAAAGAAATATTAAGTTTGATAGAAGAGGCAGAGAATAATGCAGACTCTTTAGGGTTGGATAGAGAAAAGTTGTTTGTAAAAGAAGCTGTTGTAAGCAAAGCATTAACATACATGTTACCAAAAAGTAGATGGAGTCACAGAGGCAGGAAAGCTAAAATCTGTCAACTTAAAATAACATTGGGGGAAAGATAATGGCAATAGAAAAGCATTTCGTTAAAGAGGGAATAAAAGAAGCTCAAATAGAAGAATTCTTAAGAGAAAAGTTTGATAAGGCTGGTTATAGTCATATCGAAATCCAAAGAACTCCGCTCGGAACAAGAATTATAGTTTTTGCTAACAGACCTGGTATAGTTATTGGTAAATCTGGATCGAGGATAAAGGAGATAACAGACGAAGTTCAAAGACGATTTGAACTTGAAAACCCGATGTTGGATGTAAGAGAAACGGAAAACCCATTCTTAGATGCACAAGTTGTTGCTGGAAGAATTGCGAAGAGTTTAGAACGAGGTGGGTTTTACAAAAAAATTACAAACTATTATTTAGAGGAAATTATGAAAGCCGGCGCAGTTGGGACAGAAATAAGAGTTGGCGGTAAACTCGGGGGAGAAAGAGGGAGGTTCCACAAATTCAAGAAAGGTTATATCCAACATTCTGGCTACTATGCGGATAATGTTGTCGATAAAGGTCAAGCTGTTGCTGTGCTAAAGCTTGGAGTAGTTGGTATTCAAGTCAAGATATTAAAAGACCTTCCTGAAGTCGCGATGAAGATTAAAGAAGAAAAGGTTGAGAAAGTTGAGGATAAAAGAATTGAGAAAACTTAATGATGAAGATCTAGAGAAAAAGTTAAATGAATTAAAGTTAGAATTATTAAAGGAAAGGGGTAATGTTGAAATGGGGGGAAACGTTAAAAACCCCGGAAGGATAAGAATTATCAGAAGGGACATTGCCCGTATATTGACATTAAAGAGGGAAAAGGAAAAGAAGAAATGAGTGAAGAAATCTGCCCAACGTGTGGGTTACCCAAGTCTCTTTGTGTGTGTGAAGTAATCGAGAGAGAGGCAAAAACAATAAAGATATACACGACGATGAGAAAATTCGGTAAACTGACAACAATCGTTGTGGGTATAGACGAAAAATCCGCAAGGTCTGTTTCTAAAGAATTGAAAAGAAAATTAGCATGCGGAGGAACTTTTAAGGAAGGGAAAATAGAATTACAGGGAAATCATAAAGCGAGAACGAAAAAAATACTCATCGATATGGGATACGGAGAAGATCAGATAGAAATAAGTTGATTCACAATAAATTTTTATGCCTATAACACCACAGAACTTGGTTAGACATGAGTTGATGGGTCTAAATGTAGAAATAAAGGGGAGTAGCAATAAATCACAGAAGGGTTTAACAGGAAGGATTATTGGAGAAACTTATTCAACCATAAAAATAAAAACTGATAGAGGAGATAAAGTTATACCTAAGGATGTAGCAATATTTATATTTACATTACCAAATGGAACGAAAGTTCAGGTTGAAGGTAAAATATTAATTGGGAGACCTGAAGATAGGATTAAGAAAAAACTGCCAAGATGGTGAATGAATGAAAAAAAAGGAGAAGAAGACTAAGGACATCGGGTACGACGTGAAACCCCCAGAAAAAGAATGTCAAGATCCTAAATGTCCGTTTCACGGGAAGTTACCTGTAAGAGGAAAAATATTAGAGGGAAAAATAGTATCGAATAAGATGCAAAGCACGATTGTCGTAGAGAGGGATTACTTGCATTATATTCCTAAGTATGAAAGATATGAAAGAAGGCACAGTAGAATATCTGCTCATAAACCCCCGTGTATTGATGTAAAAAAGGGAGATAAAGTTAAGATAGCAGAATGCCGTACTCTGAGCAAGACAAAACACTTTGTTCTTATAGAGGTTATGGGCACACATTGAAAAATTATTAAAATAGATTGTTTCCAATAATTAAATTATGAAACCGAAAGATGTGGTAATGATTACTGCCGCAATAATCGTTATTATAGCAATCATATATGTTTTCTGGTCTTTGATAAGCTTGATCATGAAATTCTCATCTTATTGATTTCTAAAAAAGAATTTAAATTTGTGTATGAATAACCAATAGTATTTTGATTGACATGAAACCGATAAAAGCAAGGGCATCAAGAGGAATTCCAGTTGGAGCATACATAGAATGTGCAGATAATACTGGAGCGAAGAAATTACAAGTGATATCCGTATTTGGGTATAAAGGAAGGAGAAGAAGGAAGCCTTCGGCAGGAATAGCAGCCGTAGTAAACTGTTCTGTGAAGGAAGGCACGGTTAAATGGAGAAAACAGGTTGTTAGGGCTATCATCATAAGACAGAAGAAGGAATTTAGAAGACCGAACGGCCTAAGGGTTCACTTTGAAGATAATGCGGCTATTATGATCAATGAAAAGGGCGAACCCGTCGGTACTCAAATCAAAGGCCCTATCGCTAAGGAAGTAATTGACAGATTCATGGCAATAGGTAAAGTAGCCAGTATAGTGGTATAAATGTTGGACGATGAAAAAACCTCTTTAACAGTTTGCCTGATTGGTATCACGGACGGTAATAAAATTCTTTTAGTTAAAAGGAAGAGAGACCCCTACTATGGATATTGGGGTCTACTCGGTGGTAGACCAATTTTTGGAGAAAAAGTTTATGAAGTAGCAAAAAGAGAAGTTATGGAAGAAACGGGGTTTTCAATAAAGAATAACATGACAATTAATGGCACTTATTCTGAGATATTATTGAATGGTAAGAACGAGCCAAAGGAACATTTTCTTTTTGTGACTATTAAAGCAGAGTTGAATAAAAATTTAGAAAGAAAGAAAGAAACAGAAGATACAGACATTGAAGATTTTAAATGGTTTGATCTTCCTATTAATGAGAAAAATGCAAAAAAAATAATACCAACAGATTTGATAATGCTTAATAATTTCAATTCCAACAAACTTATCTTCAAAGAGTTTGTGATGAAAGAGAATGGAAATGAATTAAAAATAGTAGATGTGATATGAGATGAAATTCTGGTCAAAAAAATGGAAATCTTCGAAAAAACCGGGAAAGCAGAGGAAGTATGTTTATCATGCCCCGTTACACGTTCGTCACAAGTTCCTTTCTGCTCATTTATCCAAAGAATTGAAAGAAAAATACAGTCGAAGATCTTTTCCTGTTAGAAAGGGTGATGAAATCGAGGTAATGAAAGGTAAATTCAAGAAAAAGACCGGCAAAGTGAGTAGAGTCAATCCGATAAAGTTAAAAGTTTACATTGACGGTATTACGAGAAAGAAAGTGGATGGTTCAGAAGTTCAAGTTCCATTCCATCCGAGTAAATTAAAAATTATCAATTTAAACCTCGAGGATAAAAAGAGATTAGAGGCTTTAATAAGAACTACAAAAAAGGAGGAAAAACATGGCAAGGCTGAAGAGGCTCATGGCACCAGAGTTTTGGAAGGTGCCAAAGAAGAGAAGAAAATGGGTAGTGAGCCCAAGACCAGGTCCTCACAAAAAATTTGAATCCATTCCGCTTCTGATCATCATTAGGGATGTATTGAAACTAACTGATATTGGAAAGGATGCCAAAAAAATCATCAAAGCTAAGGAGATATTTGTCGATGGAAAGCCTAGGAAAGATTACAAATATCCTGTTGGCCTGTTCGACGTTGTGGAAATTCCTAAAGTCGGAAAACAATACCGTATAATTCCTACTCATGTTGGTTTGGACGTAATAGAAATTCCTAAAAATGAGACGAAGGTGAAACTTTGCAGGATAAACGGGAAGACGATAATCAAAGGTAAGAAAATCCAGTTGAACCTTCATGATGGAAGATGTTTGATCGTCGATGAAAAAGAAAAGGCAAAAAAAACAGAGAAGGATTCTTACATGACAGGAGATTCTTTGCTGATTGAATTGCCTGATCAAAAAATTGTGGAACATGTTAAAATGGAAAAAGGTGTTTTGGGTATAATCACAAGGGGATTGAACAAAGGGGACATTGCTCATATTAAAGAAGCCATTACCACTAGAAGCAGAGAACCAAACAAAGTCATATGTACAAAGGATGGAAAAGATTTTGAATCAATAATGGATTATGTTTTTGTTGTCGGGAAGGAAAAGCCTCTGATAAAAATAAAGTGATTCTATGAAAGAAAATCCTATGAGAGAAATCAGAATCGAAAAGGTTACTTTAAACATGGGTTGTGGTACTGACAATGATAAGTTAGAAAGAGGGAAGAAGCTCTTTGAAACGATATCAGGACAAAAGCCTTTAGTTACTATAACTAGAAAAAGGACTACTTTTGGAATAATAAAGGGAAAACCCATCGGAGTTAAAGTCACGATGAGAAAAGAAAAGGCAAAAAAATTCTTGGCAGCTGTGTTATCTGCAATAGATAATGAATTGAAGGAAGAACAAATTAATGATGACAACTTCTCGATTGGCATAAAAGAGTACATAGATTTACCTGATGTTCAATACGATCCAGAAGTTGGAATATTAGGGTTTGATGTTTCTGTAACCTTAGAAAGACCTGGGTTCAGGATAAAAAGAAAAAAGAGTGGACGAGCTAAAATAAGCAAAAAGCATAAAATTACAAAAAACGAAACAATAGAATGGTTAGTAAAGAATTTTGGGGTGAAAATTGTTGGAAGGATATGATGATTTTTGGATCTACGAGATGGCCACAAAATTGACTGGAGTTATTTTTAGAAAGGCGTTGATGGAAGATAGTTTTGAGAAGGTTTATGAAAGAGTCTTTGTACAAATATCAACCAAATTTTTTGAGGATGATGTCCACATTCTTGAGATATTTGGAGATGTAGGTGGTTGATTGAAGAAGACTGATCTGAAGTTTGGTAGGGGTTCTGTTAGTTGCAGAAGATGCGGAAGGTATGGCGGTGTTATTCGTAAGTATGGACTAAATTATTGCAGACAATGTTGGAGAGAAGTTGCTAAAAAGATGAGCTTTAAAAAATACAATTAGGATCAAATGTTGGAAATAATTCTTCTTTTAGTCGCTTTCGTTGGTTCTGTTTTAGCTTCATATTTTGATCTAAAGACGACTGAAATTCCTGATAAAATTCCTTATGCTATGATGATTATTGGCATTGCTGGCAACTTAATCAAATCATATCTCGCTTGGAGTTACTGGCCTTTTTTGTTATCGATGATAGTCGGTTTAGGTTATTTAGGGTTTGGGTTTGTCATGTATTTTTTGGGACAATGGGGCGGAGGAGATGCAAAAATACTCTCTGGCATAGGCTTTCTGTTGCCAAGTTTACCTTCTCAATTTAATACAAAAGATCTATTTTTTCCATTCCCTTTAAGTTTCTTTTTCAATGTTTTCTTAATCGGAGCAGCTTACATGATATTTTATGCTTTAGTAATTTCTATAATCAACAGAAAAATTTGGTCTATATTTTTAAAGGATCTTAAAGCCAATGCGAGAATGATACTAATTTTTAATTTTTTATTGATTTTATGCTTGCTCGTTTTCGGGTTCTTTTTAGTCAAATATTATAATTTCCTTCGTATGTTTGATGTAATGAAACTTGGCGTCGTGGTTATTTTCGCATGGGTGGGTTTCTTTATTTTGTGGAAATTTGTCAAAGTTGTTGAAGAGATCGGGTTCAAGAAAAAAATACCTATTTCTGAGTTGAAAGTGGGTGATGTTCCAGTTGATTATAAAATATGGGAGGGCATAACAGAGAAAGAATTGAAAAAAATTAAGAGTTCTGGTAAACAGCAAATCTGGATTAAAGAAGGTGTGAGGTTTGCTCCTGCTTTTCCTCTGGCTTTAATTTTTACGGTTTTAATCGGAGACGGGATTGTCTGGTTCTTGAAATTGTATATTTGAACCTTCATATAATCCCTTTTCAAATTGATAAAAAATACCTCTTAATTGTTGTATCTGGGGGAAAAATTGATTTCTCGTTTTTTCAAATTTATTTGCTAATGTTTTTTGATTATAATTTCTTTGAGTCCAATCTTTGGCATCTTTTTTCATTTTTTCAATTATTGAAGAATTCTCCTTTATCCAACCCATATATTCATCACAAGTTCTTTGTAAATCAGGATTTCTTCTACATAAATCAATAAAAAAATTTATCCAACAGAAAAGATTATCGAGATCTGTTTTATATCTCTCCAAGTTAAACGATTCTTCTTTTGTCTTTAATATTCCATTAAGAAGTTCCAACGGGGTTTTTCCATATTCTTGCAATCTTTCAGAAACAGAATAATGATCTCCCTTATAAATAATTGAATATCCTCTACTTTCGTTTATAATCCTGGGGATTGATTCAACAGTTATTGTGGTTTGCACTATCAGTCACAGGTGTTCCTTTTTTATAATATTTTTAATTTAATGATGTATACATTTAAACTTTATGTCAATAATTAAAAAGAATTTAGATAAAAATGAATCAATGTTTTTCTAATATTTCAATCTCATTCATGAATGGTCTCAAAACTTTTGGGATTGTCACAGAACCATCTTTTTGTTGTAATTGTTCTAAGATAGCCATCATCGTCCTGCTTGTAGCGAGTGCTGTGTTGTTTAAAGTATGTACAAACCCTGCCGGTGCTTGTCCTTCTTTTTCCCTAAACTTTATATTCAGTCTTCTTGCCTGATAATCTGTGCAATTGGAATTAGAACCAACTTCCCTGAATTGGCCATCAGTCATCCAAACTTCTATGTCATACTTCTTTGCTGCAATTATTCCTATATCTCCAGTACAAACATTGACGACTCGATAATGTAAACCTAAACTTTGATAAAGTTCCTCGGAATTTTTTTGTAATTCTTCGTGAAATTTCCAGGATTGTTCTGGCAAGCAAAAAATGAATTGTTCTACTTTATTGAACTGATGCATCCTGAACAAGCCTTTTGTATATTTTCCATGAGCACCAACCTCTCTCCTGAAGCAAGGGCTGATGCCTACAAATTTTATAGGTAAATCTTTCTTATCGATAATTTCGTCCATGGACATAGCAGCCATAGGGTGTTCTGAAGTAGCTATAAGGTATAAATCTTCGTTTTCTATCTTGTACAATTGATCTCCAAAGAATTCTAAATCTGTCACCCCTAAGTAAGGTTCTCTGTGCATCATAAAAGGAGGTTCTATCAGTGTATAGCACTTTTTCATCAAGAAGTTTATTGTGTATAATTGAATTGCATGATCCAACAGGACCAGTTCTCCCTTGAAATAAAAGAAACCATGACCGGCTATTTTAGCGGCTCTCTCAGCATCAATAAATCCCAAATCGATGGCAATATCTAAATGATTCTTTGGTTTGAATTCGAATTTCGGAGGTTTACCCCAAATCCTGACGACAACATTATCGTGTTCATCTTTACCGTAGGGAACCGATTCATGGAGTATGTTCGGCAATTTCATTATAATAGAATTGGATTTTTTTTTATAATATTCAACTTGTATTTCCAATTTTTTTATCTTGTCTGGTATTTCTTTTACTTCCTTTAATTTGACACTAACATTCTTTCCTTTTTTTTTCAATTCAGCTATTTCTTGCGTGATGATGTTTCTCTTTTGTCTTAAGTCATTCGCTTCTTGAATTAATTCCCTCCATTTTTTATCATATTTCAGAAGGTCGTCTACCCATTTTATCTTTTCTTCGTCTCTTCTTTTTTTCAAATCATTCTTGACGATTTCTGGATGCTCACGAATTATTTTTATGTCAAGCGTCTGTAAAACCCCCTAATTAATAAATTTTATTTTATGTCTTTAAATTTAAACAAAATATGGTTTAATGTCATTTAGTGATATTTTTTATATCTCGAAAACTAAGAATTTATTATGAAGGCGATATCGACTATAATAGCAACGATTCTTCTCCTCTTGATAACAGCTAGTTTGGCTGGTTCAGCATACGTTTTCTTAGGTGGCGTATTGACAGGGAAGACTTCAAAAATGATATCTTTACTGGATGCGCAATGCAACGGTACAGCTATAACAATAGTTATTTCCAATGACGGTACGGACACTGTGAAATCGAATGAACTAAAAATCCTCATCAACAACAAAGCTGTTGGAAATTTCGGCCAGGATTTAAACCCACGCGAATCAAAGGTAAACATCACGACGAATGGGACAGGAAGTGCAAACATATTAGTAAAAGGCTCAAACGTATTAATGGTAGCATCTCCGAGCAATTCAATCAGAACGAACATTTATTGCTAAAACATAATTTTCTTATCTTTCTCTTACTAAATTATATTAAGGTGTTTTTGATGAAGGATAAGAAAGCGCTGATAGAAGCAGCTTTATTCGTCTCAGAAATTCCTTTAGACTTAAATGCATTATCAAAGATTTCTGGAATAACTTCAACAGAGTCGTTAAAAGAAGTGATGGAAGAAATAAAAAAAGATTTGAATGATACTGCTCACGGCATAGAACTTGCTTTAACAGCAGAAGGTTATCAGTTTCAAGTAAAAGACCAGTTCTTGGATAAAGTGGCTAACTTGACGACTTATTCTGACATATCTAAGGGGGCTTTGAGAACTCTGAGTTTGGTAGCTTTAAAGGGTTCGATTCTGCAATCTGAGGTTATCAAGATTCAAGGTAATAAAGCTTATAATTACATCAAGAATCTAGAAAAAAAGAAATTGATTAGGGCAGAAAAAGCAGGGAGGACAAAAAAAATAAACACAACTAAGGAATTCGAAAAGTATTTCGGCAGAAGTTTAGATGAAATAAAAGAAAAGTTGAAAAGTCAAGAATTGCCTCAATCAGTAAACGTTACCAATACTGAATCTTCTTAAATCAACAACATTCTATAGTTTAGATTCCGAATACCGGTTTAAAAAAATAATAATAAGAATATCTTCCTGCGTAGATTATTAATGTAGTTTGAATAAGTTTTCCTATAAGACAAGCGAAGTAAAACTTTTTCTTTTTATAATGTGCAGAACCTGCCACTACTCCCACTATATCATCTGGTAATGGAGTTAATGTAAAAAATAATATGGTCAAAAAACTGCTTTTTTTGAACCATTTTTGGGCAAATTCAAAGAGTTTGAAGTACTTCGTATTTTTTATCAATTTACTCGCGCCAAAGCCGATGATATAACTGACAAAATCCCCAAGTGCTGCCCCAAAAGATGACGATATAATTAGAAGAATTGGATTATAGATAGGAGTTGCGCCCATCGCATAGATTAACGAATAATACGCGGCATTGAGAAAAATTGAAGATGTGCCGAGTGCAGATATAATGAATATACCAATATATCCCAGATTAGCTAGGTTTGCATACAACTCGTAGACAGATAGCATTTAAAATTTTATTGGTTTGGAATAGGATAAGTTTATCTAATATTGGACGTTTATGCAGAGGGTGAGATTCGAACTCACGAACCGACTAACGGACAGGAGCCTCAGTTTCGCATTATCATCCTGCGCCTTTGACCTGACTTGGCAACCCCTGCTCACTAAAACCTTAAGTCTAAAAAAATTTATCTTTATTAAGATATAAATGAGGTTTGAAATAATAACCCTGTCTGTCACTGTAATAATTTTATTGGTACTCATTTTCTTTAAAAGACAACCCGTTAAGTATACTAACGTTAAAATCGAGGATACTGAAATAAGAGCAGAGATAGCAAACACCTTTGTAAAACGAACTAAAGGTCTCATGTTCAGAAAAAATTTACCAGAAGACGAAGGGATGCTGTTCATTTTCGATGAGGAAGGTTATTATAATTTTTGGATGATGAACATGAGTTTTCCGATTGATATTATTTGGATCAATAAAGAAAAGGAAGTGGTCGACATAATAAAAGAAGCCCGACCATGTGGATTGACGTGTTCAGGTTATAAACCAAAAGAAAAGTCTATGTATGTGCTAGAAGTTAACGCAAATTTTACAGAAAAACATAGCGTAAAAGTTGGATCATCTTTAAAATTCGAATTGAATTCTTGAAGATAATGGGATTACCTTAATAACAACTTTCTTAGGACGCCGGGTTTAAGGACTAAAGCCATGATTATAACAGCAATAATCGGTGAAAAAAAATATATCAAAATGAACAAAAGTGAAGAACTTCCAGAAAAGGGTAAATTTACAAAGACTTTTTCTATGTTTTTAAAAAAACTCGTGTAAAACCAGTAAACTGTATAATCAGGACTTGTTCCAACAAGAGATTCCATGTTCGTTATTAACATTGTCCCATCAGGACCAATTATGTAAGGGGGTTCAAACATATCTATGACAAAACTTACGAACAACCATGATGTGAGTCCTCCCCTGATTACGCCCTTTAAATTAATTTCATGTTTCAATGTGTAACTCATAGGTGTGCCCAGGACTACGAAAGTGAATAGCATTACACCAAAATTATACAAAGAATATTGCAAAGGTGGTATTAAATTTAAAAACCAAGCAGAGAGCATTAATCTTGGGGCGATAAAGATTATCCATACGAATGCAAAGGATGAAAGACTGCCTATAGCAATCCATTCATCTCTGGTTATTTTAAAATCTGGAACTTTAGTTTCTTCCAATTCTATCACTTTTGAGACATCAAATCTAATATTTCGAATATCGACCTGATTGCCAAAAATTCTGTGATTTTATTATTCTCTATAGGTTTCAAACAAGTTAAATCTAACCCCACTATTTTTCCATAAGTTGCATTAATTAACTGAGAGAACTCTTTGAATGATACACCATTTGGTTCTGGATGATGCACTGCGGGAGCTATAGACGGGTCGAAAACATCAATGTCAATACTGACGTAAAGTTTAGAATCTTTTGTAAAATTTTTCAATTTTTCTTCTGTTTCTTTCGGGTTATTCTTGATTTGGTTTGGAGTTATATACGAGATTCCATTCTTTTGCATAAAATAAAATTCATCTTCGTCACAAGATCTTATTCCTAACAGTAATATGTTTTTAGGTTCAAAGAATTCACAAGTTCTCTTCAGCCAAGTTGCATCATTTATTTTCGGATTGAATTTTATACCTTTTACAAAATCCAAATCTCTTATTAAATCATCTTCATACTCATTTTTTAAATCACAGTGTGCATCGAAAACGAGTAATTTCACGTCTTTGAATGCCTTTAATGAATAGAGAGTTAATAAATGACCTCCACCCAGAACCAAAGGGGTTTTTTTATCATTAAGAATTTTTTTTGTGTTTTCTGTTATATCATCCAATTTTTTTAGTTTCAAATCGCCTATATCAAAGATTTTTGTATTTTCGAGTAAGTTTCTTTTTTTATCCAAATCAAACGGTTCAACCATGTCGCTGACTTTTCTTAAAGCAATCAAACTTTTCTTAGAACCACTGCCCAAAGGGACACCGAATGTTATGACGTCTGATTCTTCTTTAGTAAATAAATCGCAGATAAATTTTTGAGACATAGTAATCTAGTGTGTAATGAAAATTTAAAATATCATGACTTACTAGGTTGAGCCCATCACATGGTTGCAATCAGTTTTCATCAGACCACAGTTTTTAGCATCAGGAGGTGTTATTGTTTCACCACAACAATGATTATCATGCCAATAGAAGAACTCACTGTATGTCGAACACGGAGTTATTACGGTATCAAACATGTTACTTGGTCCTTGATCTAAGTCATAATCCTCATTCCAATTAGTATTCTTACACATTCTGCATACGTCCATTAGCTTGGCTTTGCATTGATACATTGATAGGGTCTTGGTTGTAGCAGCTTTGTAAATTAAATAAGCCATTATAGCGATTACTAATATGCCTATAAGAATTAGAATCGTAGTTTCAGTTGCAATTCCCTTTTTCATATTTGTCATCTGGGTTATTCAATACCAAAAATCTTACAAGCGGATGTTTGGTTCATTTGATTGCAATAAGCAGGACAAGGAGCAGGACATCTAAAAATTGAAAATTTTGGATAAGATGAACACTCATCAATGAGTTGGAAGAAGGGGGCGTCTATCGGATTTCCACGATTAGGCCATGAAGACCAGTCTCCATTTTTACACATTACACATACTTCAGTTAACCTAGATTGACAATCCCTTTCAGAAATAATTCGGCCACTGGCATAACGATAAATTAAGTAGACGACTATACCAGCAACTAAAATACCTATTATGAGCAACATTATAGTGTTTATTGCTATTCCTTTTGTCACATTGTTTATTTAGGATTTAGTTAATAAAAATCCATTTTAATGTCCAAAAAGAACCTAAATTATTCTGAAAGAATTCGAAAAAAATCTATCTGATTGTTTTTGGTCATTTCTCTTTAAATTAAGCTTTTAATTTAGATTTTTTTGAATTAATTTCAGGGAATAAGAAGCCTACAAAACCACAATTCAGACATTTATAAGGTTTGGGAAATACACCCATGCCATATAAAGGGCCTCCTTTAACATCTCTACTTCCACATCTTGGACAAATTTTTATCCACTTTTCAATTTTCTTCTTCACAATCAATTTCTCTATTCCTAAGAACAAAAATCTATCTGATTTTTTGGGTTATGATATTAACCCAAGAACGATCATTATCCCAAAGATCATAAACAAGGACTGGGAAGTAAAACCATTTCAACTACTACAAAGTTGGAATAATTTCATTTTGTATTTATGAATAATATAATTTAATATGCCACCAATTATTCCAGCCAGAACTATATGGATAAGAACTTGAAACGGAGTAGACCGAAAAACAATATAAGTTGATATATAATCAGCAATAAAGACTACAACAAAGCCCTTTAAAAATTCCATTATATGTTTTTTATTTCTACTTCTTTCCTTCACCTAATACCTCTTTTTTTATTGTCTTTTCTAATATATTCTTTCTATTTCCAGAACAAAAATCTATCTGATTAATACTTAAAAAGGTGCTCCCGCAGAACTGTCTAATAGTGGTTAACTATTTAGGGATTTACTATTATCTTAAAATCCATTCTTTTCAATCCCCAGAATTTCAATTATTTATCTAATCCCTTCATTTTTTTTGACTTATCCTTTTTAGATAAATATTCCCAAGCAATTCCTAATGTAAGCCAAAAAGCTGCTGCTCCATAGATATCATAAAGGGGTCGATTATAATTCAAAAATTCTTCTATAATACTTACTATAGAAGTTACAAGAACTGCAATTAAAAATGCTTTTACACCAATAGGAATTTTCATATCTTCCTAAAAAAACTATGAATCGTGTTCTTTTAAATCTATCAAGAAACTTAAAATCAATTCTTTTTGTATTTGTTGCCGTATGATAAGGATGAAAATCATCGAAAGTGTCATTTTTTATCAAAATACTAAAAAGGCATTGACAGAATACAGTATCAAATTATGAATTAGGTAACGATTTTATCAAATATTTGATAAAAATCTATCTTATTCTTTGGATTATTTTTTCCTATGATAAATTTGTCTGAAATAGTTTAATTCTTCTTGACTCGATGCTAATAGAAGATACCAACATTTATAAGGCTCATGATGACAGTGGTCGCTACACTCCGGGTTTATTATAATGTCCTTCAATGCACAGTAAGGTATTGGTCTTGAATTGTTCATGTGTTTTCAATTCGCGCTATATATGTTTGATTATTGATGCTTCAGTCCATTTATTTTTAACGTATTAATGCTTTTATTTAAGAATAATAAAAAATTGATTTTCTTACTATTCTAACTCTTCCCCAGAACAAAAATCTATCTGATTCTGGGAGTATGCGACCAGAATACCTCACTCCACATTTTTAGATAAATGTTTTCCATGAACAATTTTTGTCTTTCCACGATTGTATGATTTCGTAGACTTCCAGTGTTTTTCATGTTTTTCCTTATCTTTCCTTTTCTTTTTTCCCATTTTATCACATATTATTCTTTACTGTCTCAAGAACAAAAATGTATCTTTCCCTATGAAAGTTGCTCCCGCAGGGATTTGAACCCTGGTCCCAAGCTCGAGAAGCTCGTATCCTTGACCGGACTAGACTACGGGAGCTCTACAAAGGCAACAAATTTAAGATGTCTTCAGAAATTAAATTCTTATCTTTTTCACCAGTCAAAGCATCGATTACATCAAACGTTCCGTCATCAAAGAAAATGAACCAATAAGGATAATAACACATCTTTCTCTCAACTGCCTCAGGGCTGAATAAATCTAAAACTTCATCCGTGTTAGATTTTTTTATCTTGAATGGGAGAGTTTCGCCTGTATATTTGTAATTCACGGGGTTATCAGAAATTTGCTTTTCAATAATTTCTTCAAAATTCAAATTAAGGTTGCTTTCGTACTGTTCCTCTTCTTTTGATATCAAATCCTGTTTTTGTAATTTTCCTAAAATTTCTATCAAATCTTTGTCTGAAACTTTCAACCGTTTCGATATTTGTTCGAAAGGCGACATACCGTAAGCCGTCAAATAGAGTAAAACAGCCTTTTCTTTCATCCCTAGTCTCAAGAGCCTGGGCAAACCTTCTGTTCTTGTCAATATACTATCCCGAGTATAGACAAGCTCGCCAGATAATCCATCAACAAAGATGTTGTCAATCTTCTCACCTTCTTTTGTGTAGAACTTACATCTCAGCAACCAAAGGGGATAATAAACAAGCTTGAACTGCTCGAATTTTTTCAGAATATTTCTCTTCACATCCTCTTCTAAGAATTTTGGATAAAAGTAAAGTATATCTCCTTCCTCCATTTCTTTCGGTTTTTTTGGCATCATTGCTGGTGCTCCCAAGTGATTAGTTCTTCTGATTCTTACGTCGACTAGCAATGGTTGGTCGATCAAACCTACAACCACAGCAGTTCCGACAGGCAATACTTTTATTTGAGATTCCAACCCTCTCGTTATTCCTTCAACAGAATCCATTATCGACCTCAAATCATTCGGGTTCGTTACTCTCAGGAAGACTTGTGTGTTGCACTGGGATAACACGTTCTTATCGATTCTTGCCGGTCTTTGGCTTATTATAGCGAGACCCATGCCAAATTTTCTTCCCTCCGATGCAACTGTTCTAAGTATACCCGAACTTATCGCCTCTCCACCTAAGCCTCTTTCAGGACAGAAGTTCTGTGCTTCTTCTACAACCAACAAGAAGAATGGGATTTTACCAGCTTTTCTCGCTTCAAACAAATCTTTGACTATTTTATATACGACTAATTGTTGAACATCAGGATCGATCCCTTTAAGGTTTACAACGCTCAGCGTATCTTTTTTAACTAAATCAGTTGGTTTAATGTAATTCGTACTATCAAAAAGACCTGTTGTTTTCAAGAAATCTATGACTGATAAAGTGCCCCACTTAGCTTTACTGTCCGAAACTTGAACTGCCTTCCTTATATCATCCAAAGTGTACTCAGGTTTTCCTATATCTTGAATCGCAGAATAAATGACACTCATTTGACTAGAAGTCAAACGAAATGGCAACATCTCAAAAACTTCTTGATAGTTGAGTTTGCCCTTGAATTTCAACTTCTTCGCTCCGACAGTCAAGTTTCTTTCCAGACAGAGGACTTGTAAGTTTCTTCTGTAATCTTTTGGTTTAACTTCGAATTCTGGCATGTATTTTATTTCTTCTGGTTTTTTATTCGATTCGTTCAAAGAAAGATATTCCCCATGAGGATCGATGATAACAGCCGGTAATTTGTTTTCAATGAATTCTTCCAGGAGCACACCGATAAAATAACTCTTACCAAAACCAGATTTTGCCAAGACTGCAAGATGTTTAGTTATCAAAGTCTTAGGATCAAGAAATACTTTCAGGTTTTCTGAACCGTCTAACAAACCGACATAAAGACCAAAATTTTTCAAATCGAGGACTTTTTTTATGAGACCGTCATCTGCTTTGTAGATGAACGAACCAGGTTTGAATGGCATCTTAGGCATTTTCACTGCTCCTCTCTTATCCACGTATCCGATGACAGAAACTTTAGCTATAGCTTTATCCTTTTCTTGAGTTATGCCTTCGATTCTGCCGAGAATCCAATGTCTTTCAGGATCTCTTGTCGCGATAAAATCCATTTTCTTGACTATGTTAGTTACTTCAAACTCAAACCATTCTGGAGAAGTTCTGCCGACTATTCTTCCGACTAGCATATTTTCTCTACATTATTCTTAGGTGTTTAATTTTATCTAATTTCATATTAGTCTAGAGAAGAGCAATTCATCGTATTCTTTTACTATGTCAGTCCAAGAAAAATATCTTTCGGCCAAGTCTCTAGCGTTTCGGCCCCACTGTTCCCTTCTACTTATGCATTCTACTGTCGCGTCGGCCAATTCATAAGAATTAGAACCATCTACAGCTAAACCAGTTAGTCCGGGTATAATGGTCTCAATCAAACCAGTATCTTTGTTTACAGTAGCAGGTGTACCGCATGATTGGCACTCCAACGAAACAATTCCAAATGCTTCTGGTGCTTTTGATGGATCTGAAGGGAAAACACCAACATCGGCTGCGGCATATATTTTAGCTCTGTTTTCATTTGACACATTTTCTAGGATAATTTTAACTTTACTTTTAACATCCGATTTTAACGAATTATATTCACGGTAGAGGCCTCCAAGACCAGATTGATCGGGCAAACCTAGTATAACGAGACGTTCATCAGAATATTCTTCTAATACTTGAGGGAAAGATTTTACGACTTGATCCGCTCTTTTTTCTTCCGCTGTTCTACCAGTCCAACAATAAAAAGGTCTTTCTATACCATATTTTTCTAGAATTGGCAAATAAGAATCAAGTTCATAAGGTCGAAAAATTTTAGTGTCAACACCATTTCTTATTGCTACCACTTTTTTTGTGGGGAGACCGTAAGCATTTCTTACGATTGTCTTCTGTGTTTCAGAAACAGCGTGTCCTAGAGAATCACTGTTTTTTATATTTTCAGCCATTTTTTTTTCCCAGTTAAGTCTCATATCGTTTTCATCTGGTCTCTTCTTGCTCAGATGCCATGTGTATACACCTTGAAGTTGATGTTCCTCGTACAGTGTTATCATCGGACATGCAGTAAACCAATCGTTGGCCCAAATAACAGCATTTTTCATCTCTTCTGAACATTTTTTTTCGATATAACTCAAAGATGTGAATCCAAGATCTAGTGCATCTATGCCTTCACCTGTGGGGCATACAAAATATAAAGGCTCTCTTTTTGTTCCATGAATCATACGTCTAGGTTTTAAACCAATAACATTTACATTCGGCTGTGGTTGGTATTCGGTGTCTTGTGTAGCTAGAGTAAATACAAAAATTCTATACCTATCCGCGGGTAATTTTTCCGAAACGTTTGTGACAACTTGTGCTAATCCAGCACCAGGATTAATTAGCGAATTAGCAGTATTGTACTGGTTAGTAAAAACAAATAAATTAATCTGACCCAAAATTTTCGCCTAAATACTATTGGGGGCCAAATTTTAAATTTTTGATATACTTTTTAGAAACGGACATTGGATTTAGCCAATATTTTTCTAAGTACAGGCTCAACTTGATTTTTTATTTTTTCATTAGCAAACGCTATGAAGGCTACATCAGTCCTTGCATCCAAAGGAACTTTTTTTGTAATTCTATCAGTATACACACCATAACAATTTATTATAGCTTTTGCCTGGTCAGCTATTAATTTTGTACATAAATCGTAAGGATGTGCACACAACCCAAAAGGTGTTCCAGTTATTCTTCCGAGGAAGGGTCTTATGTCAATTATACCCCTATATTTCCCAGTGACTAAGTTAGCAAGCTGTCCTCCGCTCGTTATGTATTGTTCATCAAAAACCCTGCTGATGCCTTCATAAACAGGACCTATGATTTCTTCTGTCAATTTATCAGCAATTTTACCAAGAACTTTCTTGTAACCTTCAAAGTATAAGACAATCGGGAGAAACCCGTGTTCTATTGTGCTAGACTTGGATGGTTTAACTGGCGATTTTTGTATGAATTTTTTCTTATCCAAGTCCCATGTCTCTAAGACAGTTTTATGTTTCTTTGTTGCCCATATAACTTCATCCTCGCCAAAAACATTCTTTCCAACGGCAGTTTGAATCGCAACTTCAATATCATCTAAATAAGTCTTTTCTCCTTTGTTAGGAGCTACACCTGTCAGTATCCATGCTCTGTTTTTGGCGTACATTATTTCTCTAGTTCCATCCAAACGATCAATTATCAACCTTATTTCACAATCTTCTGGGTGTGTACCTCTCGGGAAAGTGGTAGCACCCCATTCTTCTTCAATTACTAACATTGGCGTTTCTTTACCCCATTTCTCGAAAGTTTCTTTTAGCAGTTTATCAGGAACCTTATCGATGGCATAACTCAAATCTCCAACCCCAAATTTAGCAACCCTTGATAAATTAAAAGAAGTTTTTCTTGACCTTTTCAGGGCCTTCATGTATACGTCTCTCATCTTAAAATGAAATTCTTTCAACTTCTCTAAATAATCCGAATAATCCATTTACTCACAATTAGAGTTTATTTTTCAGACTTAAATTTTGATAAGAAATAGGTTGCGGTGACAGAAATAATCGTTACAGTTATTGCAATGTAGAATTTGTAAACTACTGTATTTTGTCCAGGTAGTAATTTTATGACAGCTTCTTTTATAGCTTCTTGCCATGTTAAAGCGGCAAGTAAACCTAAAGCAGAAATTAATAAAGTAGTGAAATTGTTTTTGAAAGTTTTAGTGAAGTTCGATACCTCACCGTTTAAAATCATACCCCTACTTCTTGCCCTCCAACCTTTTTCTTTGAAGATGTTTTTTACTGACATAGAAACACTAGGAATAATAATTTTCTTCGTCCTTGCTTATAAGGTTTACTTTTGGACCCGATGCCCTTCGGACTTCAAAGTTGATGAAGTTACACAACTAATAATTTTTGTAAATAACTCTTCTATGTCCAACCTCTAGAACGAATATTATCATTTTTTCCTTTTCTATGCTCATTATAACTCGATAATCTCCAATTCTTAACCTAAAAAGATTGAACCTTTTCAGTTTTTTAACGAAATTAAACGGTTTTTCACTGATTTTCTCAACTTTATCTATTATCCTCTCAACTATGGTTTTATCTAACTTCTTGAGTTGATCAAGAGAAGTTTTAGTCCATTTGACTTCATATTTCATTTAGTTCCCAATTTTTTTCTGACTTCTTCTGTAGAATATAGTCTACCCTTTTTAACGTCTTCCAAAGCCTTTTCAATGTTTTTTATTGTTTGTTCGCTCAATTCTGATTCTTCTTGGCTAGTCATGATAAGCCTTATTATAACTTCATTGTAGGTTTCTCTAGGGAATAGTTTCACTCTTTCAAGTTCTTCTTTTGTTTTTTCTTCAAGTTGGATGGTAGTTGCCATAGTTTACTATAGTATGCTATAGTTTAAATACTTTTCGATTAGAATTAATTATACAAAATATAGTCGATATATCTGATACATTGGGCCCGATGGGATTTGAACCCATGATCCCCTAGTTTCCTCTTTACTCCGAAGCCAGGTGCATTATCCAGACTCTGCTACGGGCCCATTGGTCGTATTTTTTCTAAATATCTATTTAAATTAAGGATTAATTAAAAAAAATCTATCTGAATTTCTGTTTGATTTATCCTAATCTTTATGCAGGTGTATTACAAGTTTGTCAAAAGGAATAGTAGATGGAAGAAGTTCTGGTTCCCACTCGAACATTTTAACAACTTTTTTTCCTCGTTTTTTTTCAATATAAGGACCTTCCTCACCCCGTAATTCAACATATGTAATTTCGTCACTTATTGGATGGAATTCCAATTTATTATTTTTTCCAATTCTAATTCCTAATGTTGGAGGAGAATAATCACAAAACCCTTTGGGTGTTTTATCTGGACCATTTTGTATTTCTCTTGTCATCACACTAATCGGTAATATTTCTATTATTTCCCTTATAGTTTCTGTGATAGCTGTTCCACATAATTTTGGATCCCATTGATAACCACATTTTCGTAAAGGAACAGGAACATTACTTCTATAACCACATTCTTCAGGACTTTTTCTATAAAAAACCATACAAGATTAATTGAAAATTAAACTTTTATCCTTAATTTCCCAAGAACAAAAACTTATCTATCTGACTCTATTGTTTAAAAGGATTCGACGGGACCCCGAATACAAATGGACCTGGGTCCACCTTAAAATATTTTAATTTGTTCTAAAAATATATTTATATATTTGAATATGTAAATATATCTCATGCCAACAAAAATCTTGAAAGCACTATCAGATCCAACCAGACTCAAAATAGTTGAACTATTAAAGCAAGGAGAAATTTGTGCGTGTAAATTCGTTCCATTAACAAAAAGAGCTCAACCTACAGTTTCACAGCACTTAAGAATCCTAGAGAATGCCGGAATAATAAAATCTAGAAAAGAAGGAAAAATGATTCTTTACAGTGTAACTAATCCAAAGATTTTTGATCTTATTGAAATTGCAAAGAAGATGAAGAAATGATTGATTTTTTGATAATTGCAGGTTTTAAACTCCCGATAAAGAGCACCGAAGTACTATTTGGTAGGTGGTTTGAATGAATAGAAAGATAGTTGTCAGATTATTCTACGCTCCAGCGTGTTCGGAAGGTTGTTGTGCGTGCAGTCCCAATCAGGACATGACGGACTTTGAAAGAGTTGCTGAGAAAATAGTGAAAAAATTCGGTGAAGAGCACTTGGTTTTTGAGGCTTATAATTCAATTGACCTGAAGAAATTTCCTTTTTTGCGGGGAGCATCAAAACCCTCCGGAAGAATTGTGATGCCCCTTGTAAGCATTGACGAAATAATTTTCGCCCAAGGCAAGATTCCCACAGTTTCCGAACTTGAAGAAAAAGTGAGGAAGCGTTTGCAAGAGGTGTGATGGATGGGTTGCAACTGTGGTCCGGGTGAAACGTGTGGAATTTCCGCTTCGAGCGCTACAAAAACAGACGAGGCGCAGAAAAACCGCAAGAGCAGACAGTATGTTATTTTTGTCACAGTTCTGCTGCTTTTCGCCTTACGATGGTTTCATTTTATTGACTCTCTCTTCGGAATCGACACTGCGCTTCTGGCGATTTTCATAGGCGCATCTCCAATTTACAGCCGAGCTTTGGACTCGCTGCTAAAAAAACAGCTTAACACTGATGTTCTCATAGGAATCGCAATCATAGCGGCATTGGCAGTACCCGAAGCGCATGCGGCACATGCTGAATGGCTCGGAGCCACGCTTAACCGCCTGTTTTCCAGTAGATTTTTTCCCGCGGCTTCGGTAATAGTGATAATGCAAGGCATTGAAACGCTTGAAATATTTACTCTCGTCAAAATGAAAAATGCAGTCGATGAGTTGATGTCACTGGTACCCAAGAAAGCACGAATCAAGCGTGGACACATAGAAGAGGAGGTTGACATTTCATCGGTCAAACCTGGCGATGTGCTCATAATAAAACCTGGTGAAAGCATTCCGGTTGATGGTATAATAATCAAAGGAAGTGGTTCGGTTAATGAGTCCACAATCACTGGCGAAGGAATACCCGTTGAAAAAACCGTAGGCAACCAAGTAATGAGCGGTACTATATGCGAGCTCGGCGCTTTTGAGATGAAGGCGATCAAAGTTGGTGAAGACACCACGCTCGCGAGAGTCATCAGACTCGTTCAGGAAGCGCAGAGCAAAAAACCAGAAGTGCAAAAGTATGCAGACAAGATTGCGCGCGTCTTCATTCCTGCTGTGCTTGGGATTGCAATTGTCGTTTTCCTTCTTACCCGCGACCCAGTAAAAACTGCCGCGGTTCTGCTTGTGGCTTGCCCCTGCGCATTAAGTATGGCCACCCCAGCAGCAGTTGTGGGGGGAATTGGCAATGGTGCGCGCAAAGGAATCCTGATAAAGGGTGGTAGCTACTTGGAAGCGGCATCCGAAATTGACTGCGTGGTTTTTGACAAGACGGGTACACTTACTTTCGGAAAGCCGACGGTCACTAACGTTTCAACTTTTGGTAGTATTAGTGTAGAAAAACTGCTTTTCTACGCTGCAAGCACTGAAAAATTATCGGAACATGCGCTTTCCACGAGCATTTTGGAAGAAGCCAATAAACTTAAAATTTCATTTTCCGACCCTGAGTCATTCAAGATGTTTCCAGGTAAAGGAGTCTGGGCTAGGGTAGGCGGAAAAAAAGTCTTGGTTGGAAACCGTAAGTTACTTGAGGGGAATGGAGTGAAATTCTCCAGAGAGGCAGAGACTGAAATAGTCAAGCGCAGCAAAGAGGGTAAAACTCTTCTGCTAGTCGCTATACAGGGTAAAATCGCAGGAATCGTTTCTGTCGCAGATGTATTGAAGGACAATGCGCATCAAGCGATCGAGAAACTGCGGGAGCTCAAAATTAAAAAAATAGTGCTGCTTTCCGGCGACAACAAACTTGCTTCAGAAATAGTTGGCAAACAGCTGGGCGTTGACGAGGTGCGGGCAGACTTGCTCCCAGAAGACAAGGTGCGTATAGTAGAAGAGCTTAAGAAAGAATACAAAGTTGCGATGGTGGGGGATGGAATAAACGATGCCCCAGCTCTTTCCGCAGCACACATTGCAATCGCAATGGGATCTGGGACAGATGTGTCAATAGGTGCAGCCGACATAATCCTGAAAACGAATGATATTGGGAAAGTTGCGGAAATGCTGAGATTGAGCAGACGCACACTTAAAACCATAAAGGGTAATATCATATTTTCAATGGCTTACAACGTTCTCGGCATGGCCCTTTCGGTAACCGGTCTGTTCGTTCCCGCGCTCGCAGTAGTTTTCCAGGAAGCAGGCTGCTTTTCAGTAATGCTGAACTCTGCTCTTCTAATTCGATTCAAGTAACAATGCGGAGGTAATTAAGATGAAAATTGAAATTTTGTATATTTTAGATTGTCCTTGGTGCGTAAAGACCAAAGAATTAATTAGAGAAAGTTTGAAAGAACTCGGAATAAAATCTGATATTGAAGAGATTTTGATTGATTCAGGTGAAAAGGCAAAGGAATATAATTTTGTTGGCTCACCAACAATCAGGATAAACGGAAAAGACATACAGGAAGATGTTAGTAAAGGAAAATGTTTACCTTGTGAAGAACTCGCTGAACTTACTAAAGGAACGACTGAATTTATTAAACAAGTATGTAGATGCGGATGCAGAATCTATTTTTATAAAGGCAAACAATATTCTTATCCACCAAAAGAGATGATTAAAAAAGCAATTCGAAATAGTTCTTATTCAAAATCTGTTTGATTAATGTATTCAGTTTTTTCAGGTCTCATGTCATTTTCGCATTTGGGCCCGATGGAATTGGGGCTTCAGAGTTAGTGAAGTTACACAAAATCTATCTGATTCTGGAGATTAAAAAGGTTTAAATCTTTTGATAATGTTTCTTTAATAGCAATTTTTAGTGATAACATGATCTCAGAAGAAAAGGCAATGGAGATATTAGGAGAAGATTTAGTAAAAGCATATCATGGAATGTATGGGGCAGAAGGCATATGGAGTAGATATGTCTCGTTACCTTTTATTTATCGTGAGTTTGGTAAGGATTTAAGCAATCTCTTTAATAGAAATGTTTTGATTTTAGTACATCCTGGTCATGCCATTTACACTAAGGGGGTTATGGATATTGTAAGAGAGAATAAAGAAAAATATGGGGATTATGAAAAAGAGTATTTTGAACCATTGATGAAAAGAATTGCTGAAGCACGCAAAAATAAAGAAAAAATAATCGTGTATGTATCTAATGATAAATTAAATGATGTTCTGCAAATAGTTGGAGAAGAAGATGTTATTCTAGTACCAACTCTTCATGGAGAAAATACTGTAGATGTAAAAATTTTAGGTGTAAGTGGAGATAATTTTTACCGATTCATGAAGATGATGGGAATTGAAGAGGCTGAAAGCGATGGTGAATTCAAAGATAGATGTTATACTTTCGTTAATGACGATATTAAGAATGCTGGGATCAAAGTTTCCCAAAAAATTCATTATCCTGTAAGAGGCTCGTATGAAGATGATGTCTTATTTTATATGACTGAGGAAGAAGATGCGTTTTATCTAAATTTTTGCAAACAATTTGATGAATGGTGTCAAACAACTTACAAAGAATACACTTCCAAGTTCGGGATAAAAGATAACTCGTGCGAAGCGATAATACTCAGGGAAACCATTGAGTGTGCAGCTACTGATTACATACACCCATGGATTTTATGCAAGCAATGTAAACCTTGGAGCAAAGAAAAAGTGGTAATGGCTTTGGAAAAACTGGAAAGATATAGTGTTTTAAAAATTGGTTCGGCAAAAGATTTGGATAAAAAATCTTTGAGATTATATAATGCCTTTAATAGGATGCTTGAAGCAGAAAATGAAAAATGTGAGTCTGATGAAATAATTTTTCCTTTAATTGAATGTGAACTGTTTAAAGACTAAATTTATATTGATTTCTTTTATCTATCTGATTATGTTATTTCTAATCATTTTGTCAAACAAAAAACATTTTTCGACATAGCTGTGGCATACATCCCTCTGTCTCTAGTGTAAATAATAGCATTAATCTTCTTTGCTACATCAACAATTATCTCATCTTTTGGACGAGTCCCATTGCCATTTATCTTTTTTGTGTCAACATCAATTAAGTTTATTCTACCAGTGGATACAAAATTTCCAAGTTTTTCAAGCTCCTTTTTACCACCAGGACCATCACATTCCTCTCTTACTTCTGGTAATAGAATGAAACTAAATCCTTCAAAAAATTTTTTTGTTTCTAAATCCTTTGATATAACTCCTGCTAAAATAACACTGCTATCAGGAACGATATAGCCACAATAATAAAGAAGTGTTGTATTCAAATCGACAATTATCTCATTACAATCTTTATTAGGACATCTTCCAACGATTCTTTCGTCTTCAGTAGGAGTAATTTTACATGACTTGACCGAACTTCCACATTTTGGGCAAACAATCTTTAATGATTCGATTGACAACTTTCCTTCTTTGAAAAGAATTTTTGAGTCTTTGGACAATAAATTATGTCTAATTGGTGGATCAATTTTTTTTACATCTTTTCCAATTGTCTTAAAAGATTGTTTTACGAACCAAGGCCAGGGCTTTCCTGTTGTTTTCCATTTTTCCAACCATTTCAAAGTTAAAGGATCACTGGCATTACCACTACCGACAGCACAATCATTTATTGAAAAATTTTTACTGATAGCTTCCATAACTTTCTCTTTTTCCCGCTTTGAAATTACTGATGCAAGTCTGACTTCAGTGTATTTATCATCTGCTTTACTTTCTGTCCTTACCTCTGCTCCTTGCTGTGATAAAAAATCTAGATATTCAGAAAGATTTGCACCAATACCATAATCATCTATAATAATTCTACAATCATTTGGTTTAACTTCCTTCGTCAATTGAGATAAAATCCTTTGATAAACTACATCCATTATCCTGTTAACATTATATTGGTCTATATGCCAAGGTGGAATCTTTTCTATAACAAAAATAAGACCCTTTCCTTTTAGATTATCCAACTCTAAAAAAAGATTATCCCAGAAAGATACACTTTTTTTCTTTTTGGTGTCCGAAGAGCCAAGAATATAATCAATTTCTTTTAATAAGATTGATGGGATTAATGCACCACAAAGAATACAATGACCAAGTAATTCTCCTTTTCCAGTTTCATCTAAACCTATGAGAAATTTTTTTTCTGGTTCTTCTATTACCTTACCTAAAATTCCTGATATTTTTTCTATATCCTCTATTGTAGCTTTATTACAGAATAAAGTGCCTTTGCTGTAGTAAGTAAACACCGATTTTTCTGTCTTTATTCTCCATACTTCCCCGACACCTTTTATCTCCTTATCTTCGACACCCTTGTTCAATAATAAAAATTTTTTTACTTTTTCTGAATCGTCTTTTGATACGTCCATCCAAGTTTTAGGTTTCATTTTAATGTCCACTCTTACCAACTCTGAAATGCCGTTTAAAAGATTAAACTATTAATTTTAAAAAACAATTAATTAGTAAGAAAGACCCTTGACACAATTTCTATAGGTCTGCTACGGGCCCGTCAAAGAGTTTGGATAATAATTATTTAAATTAAGAATTAATTAACAAAAATCTATCTGATTTGCGGGTGAACATATATATGAAATCATCCAGAACAAAAACCTCTGATTAGAGTTCGGCTTAGCAGGGGCGCTGATCAAGAAGAAAATTATTTAAAAGGAAGTACCAAAGGCCATTATATGAAAAAATACATGATTTCCTTCTTCATTCTGCTCCTTTTGGTCGGAGTATGCATACTGGTCAGATATGTTTCTAAAGATTCAACACCGCCTAAATCTGCTATTTCAGGAATCCAGGAGCTGGCGCTTAATGAACAAGACCTTCAGCAACTTGGAATGACTCAAGTTTGGAATGAAACTGATTGCCAAACACAGGAATATACAACTATGAATATGCACCAAGCGCAATACAGCATCTGTAACTACACCATTAACAGCCTGAATGATACCTGGGTAGTGATTGAATTGGAGAAATTTATAAATCGCGAAGACCTAAATGACACATACCAATATGAATCCTCGCACTTGTTTAGTGTCCAAGGACTTATCAGCGAGAATGATTATGGGGACCAGAGCAGATTTCGTGTTAACAATGTGAATGATTATGGGGGTCAGTACAATGAACCAAATGTTTACTATTATCATCTTTGGATTTGCAAAAATGAATACCTCATTCACATTACTTCTAAAGGAAGCAAGGAAGCTGGAGAGTATATCACAAAAATAGGGCAGCGAATCTTGTCAAAATTCAAGTGATCATGAAACAGTTCTGTTCGCCTTAGCAGGTGACCCTAGACAACCTCTTAAGATTTATAATTTTAACTAAATTTAACAAACCAATTAACCACGTGCATCCAACTTTTCGGTAGATGTAGGGGGTGCGATTTGAACCCATCGAAGCAACAAATAAATCATCGCATAATATTACTTTAACTTTTTTTTTCAAAGAACAAAAATCTATCTGATTCTATTGCTGTTAACCAAACAAATCCTTTGCCCAACCTATCGCTTTGCCGAAAACATCTATTATCCCTAAAGAACAGTCCGCTCTATTCTTTGATGTATCTTGTCCTGGTTTCAATGTCAGAATCTGTTCACAGGAGCAACCATATATAAGCTGTTTGCCGATAGTATTAGGACATTTATCACTAGAATCCATAATACCATCGTTATCCGAATCCTTACCAATTTTCAGAATCACTCTTGGGGTACCTGAACCCAGATTACCTGTTGCAAGAACAAATAAGTTGTTATTTTTATCGAATGCGAGTCCTGCCACTTCAGCACCAGACAAGAACGAGTTAACCGAGCCTTCTGGACTTATGATGAATATACCTGTGGGTTCAAACCATGTATCCCCATCCCCAATAAACAGATTACCACTATTGTCAAAAACCAAAGATGTGGGTACATTTGATCCAAGAGTAGCAAAAGTATCTATTTCACCATTTTGATTGATTTTTAGAATCAAACTTGGGTTTGGACTAGCAATATAAGGAGGTACAGCACCTGCATATAAATTACCATCAGAATCAAAGACCAAGCCACTGGTATACTGAAGTCCTGTACCAGAGAGTACATTTGAAGCGAAAATATTTACAGTACCATCGGGTGTGATTTTTAGTATATTACAGGGTTCTCCCCAAGCCACTCCGTCACCTACGAATAAATTGTCATTTGAATCAATTGCAATACCAATTGGTTCTTCAACTGTAGCAAATTTGCTAACTGAACCATCGGGTGTGATTTTTGATATAAAACCAGATTGTCCCCCAAAAGCGCCCGTACCTGGGTCAGATACGAATAAATTATCTTTGGAATCAAATATCATATGAGCAAAAATAGTGACACCAGCACCTGCTGGTAAATTTACAAAGGTACTCAATGTTCCATCTGGCGTAATTTTTAATACTGAATCAGAGTTTGTGTCAACGGTATATAGATTATCATGCTGATCAAACGTTAGACCAGATACACCATATGGAAGATTAGAAACAAAAACTTCAAATACGTACCCATTAGCTAGAGTAATTTCATTATTTATGTCGCAATCCTCTGGACAGTAATAGTAGTTTTCATATGAATCACAAATACCATTACCGCAATATGGACATTCAGGACAAGGTTTTACAGAATTACAAATTGGCATTAAATTTGAGTCTTTACAAATCGATGGAAAAACTTCTATACCATAACCCCAATTACATATATCATTATCAATAAAATAGGAACAAAAATTCTCGGCCCAAAGGCATTTTTCATTGAGTGATAAATCTTTAGGAACATAACCGATAAATATACCATCCCCAGCATAAGTATACGGAGATTCTGATTTTGTTGGTTCTATAAAACATCTAAATGTTCCTGCATAACCAACTGACATCAAAAGAAATATAGCAACTATTAGACTGCCAAATAAGATTTTACTTCTCATGAACATCCCCCAATTCATAAATAAAAGTATAGAAATAAATCAGTTTTGTTTTACTATGAGTAGAAGAACAAAAATCTTTCTCCTATGTGAATTCTCCTTCGATGAATTCTCCTTCAACCCAACATTTATTATTTTATTATCAGAAGCACTTCAATACAATTCACTTTCAAATTCTTTTATTTCCATTAGTCATATAGGATCGTGATATGAATGGATTTTTGGTTTCCATACGATGAAAAAAGACAATACCAGAACGATATTATACTAAAAACTCTCGAATGTTTAAAATCGAGAAAAGGCCTCATATTTTCAGCCCCCACAGGTATAGGTAAAACAATATCAGTCCTAGCACCTGCATTACAGTTTGCGTATCAAAACAACCTGAAGGTCTTATTCCTGACGAACAGGATAAACCAGCAGGTATTGCCGCTGAAAGAGTTCAAGAAAATTAAAGACAAATTCTGCACCGAACCACTCTACGCTGGCAGGATAATCTCTAAGAAAGACCTGTGTCCGAGGGATGAGGCAAAAGTGAAGGATTTAGAGGGTTTCTACAGTTACTGTACGAAATTGAAACAAGAGAATGAATGCAAGTTCTATAAAGGACTCAAACAAAAGTTGAGAGAGGAAGACAAGGATATTTTCAAGCAACTTTTACGTGACAACCCTACCCAATTTTTGAATGTGTTGGCTTTGCAACCAAACGGCCTGTGCACGCACAGTCTGATAAAGCAATTCTTGATTGATTACGCAAACCTCGTGGTTTTGGATTATAACTACCTGTTGAACCCTTTCATAAGGAAGGATTTCTTTGGCAGGACTGGTATAGACTTGAACAAATGCATCGTGGTATTCGATGAATCGCACAACCTGCCAGAAAAGACGAGAGAAGTCGCATCTAGAGTTTTGTCTAGTGCTACCATTACATCCGTAATCAGAGAGATAGATAATTACGAGGATCAATACATCGATGAAAAAATGGATGAAGGTGGTGACAGAGACTCTTTAGAGGAAGAATTGAGTTTTGTTCAAGATTTCCTGAGGAAGTTTCATGATGATGTCTGGTTGATTTTATCAAAAAAAGCCGACAAGGAAAAAGAGTTTGGAATCCCTTTTAGACCGAGAGAAATTATAAAAACCTCTTCCTTTGAGAAGGACGTTGATTTAGTTGTTGACGTGTTGGATGATATGGCTGAGGTAGTTGAAAAGACTAAAAAGAGCAGATGCAGCGCAATATCAGGGTTCCTGGAAAAAGTCCTGGAGACTTTGAACGATGAAGAAAATTTCGTGAAGTTCATCAATGTGATAAAGAGGGAAAAAAGAGAATACTTTTCAATCAACATCAAATGCATGGATTCTTCCTACGTATTCACTCCAATCTTGAAGGATAGTTATTGTGTCATATGCTTCAGTGGCACCATAGAGCCGACTTATTTTAAGAAAATGCTGGGCTTCCCAGAAGACACGCTAACGATGAGTTTTCCCTCCCCATTTTCATCGGATCAGAGAAGGTATATAATCTATCCCAATGCTTACGCTGATTTTACACTGAAACACAGGAGAGAGAACATCGAGGAAAAGTGTTCTGATCTGGTTGATTTCATCAATTCCATGAAAGGCAACATCCTCGTCGTGTTTCCATCAGAGGATGTGTTCAAGATCTATGTTCCCTTGATAGAGGGAAGAATAAAGAAAAATGTGTTCAAACAACCCATGAATGAAGAGTTTATAACTTCGAGAGAATTCAGAAAAGAGGGACATAGGGTTTTAAAAGACTTCCAAACAAGCAAGAACGGTGTGCTGTTCACAGCAGCGTTTGGTTCTTACGCTGAAGGAGTCGATTATATTCATGTTCTACAGAATACCATCGTGGTGGGTTTTCCTTTTCCAAAGGTCAATTATGAGAGGGATAGGTTGACAGAGTATTTCAACAACAAGTTTGAAGGTAGTGGTAGTTTTTTGACTTATGTGTTGCCTGGGATACAAAAAAGTATTCAAGCTGCAGGCAGGGTGATCAGGGATTTGAAAGACAAAGGAACAATCATTTTCTACGGAAAACAGTTCGGTAAAGGTGACTGGAGGTATAGGAGATACTTTACTATCCTGTCTCAAGAAATAAAAGACGAAGCCATCTATACATCAGAAAGAGAGGAAGTTATTGAAGCGATAAAACATTTCTGGAGAGAATAACGAGCTCGATGGGGCTCAGGCCCAAATGGGTTCGAGTCCTTAAGTTTTTAGAACAAAAATCTATCTGATTATTTCTTTTTGCTTCTAACTCTATATTTCTTTTTTATAACATTAAAACTAAGAATTGGTTTGATTTGAATAGATTTTTATGAGTTATAAATAAAATTATATTATGAATTTGAGATTATTGAATTATTTTGTATTACTTATTGTGATTCTAATATATATTCAATTTATAATTTTTAGACCTTACGAAGACGATGAATCACTGCATATACTTTCTGGTAAAGCTATATTAGAAGGTAAACTAAATCCATTCAAAATTTATTATTACGGTCATTATGGCAATCCGTTTCAACAAATAATAGGCAGTCCTTTGGCACCGATAATATATGGATTAGGATATATGATTGGGGGTATTTTTTTATCTAGATTTTTTGCCATGATTTTTATTTTTTTATCTTTAATTATTGTTTACAAATTAACTTCTAAAATAGATGGAAACCCTATAATAAGTCTGATTTTTGCTGGAATTTCATCTTCTACCATTTTATTGGCTAGTGACTCGCTTTTGGATTCTGTTTCAATCTTTTTTTTCATTTTGTCTTTATTTCTTATTAATAAAAAAATGAATTTATTTGCGGGTATTTCATCTGGCTTGAGTATTATTTCAAAATTTTTTGTGTTTGCCCCTATATTTTTTGTTGTAGTTTATCTTTTTGTAAAGAAAAAAATTAGATGGAAATTCTTATTTGGCATGGTTATAATTTTATTGCCTTTTGTAATTTTGTATAAAGAGTTAATACCTGTAATTCTCGATTATCTTTTTGTAAATAAGATAAAAACTGTTGGATTCGAAAATACTAAAAACCTATTAATTTATTTAACACGATACTTACCTTTGGCTTCTATCATTTGTTTTGTTAATATTAAAAATCCCATAGTAAAGAAAAATCTGATTTTTTTCATACCATCTATTGTAGTGATTTCTTTTCATCTTCTTACAACCAATTATCTTTCATTCTATCGTCAACTTCCCTTTGCAGAGATTCCAGCATCAATTCTTGTGGGGAGAATCTTGGTTAAACTTGATAAAAAAATTTTATTACCAATTATTGCATTTTTAGTAATTCTAAACCTGCTTACTGCATCAGTTGTTATTTTAAATTATCCTTCTTATAATTCAATTGAAAGTAAACTGAGTAATATAGACGGTAAGATACTGGCTTTAAATCCACATGCATTCATACTTTCAAGAGGTTGGGACGTCTATGCAACGGCAGAAAAGGTTTTCAGTTATTATTACTTTGAGTATGAATATAATTCAACCACACTTGACCGTAAATCGAATATGAATGATTATGAAATGGCATTAAAAGACAACTTTTTCGATTATGCCTTAATTTCTTCTTATTCACCCCCAGAGTTTCCAAGATATATACAGATTGAAAATTTAGTAAGAAAGTATTATTGTCCTTATTTAAAACAAAATAAACCAAACGGTATTGATATTTATAAAAAATGTAACAATTAAATTATCTCTTCTCAGAACAAAAATCTAACTGAAAACTATTTTAATTTTAAAAAAGAGTTAATTCTTACAAAAAAATATTAGAAGATGACAGGCCCTACCATACATTTCCTATAGGTCTGCTACGGGCCCGCTGGTCGTATTTTTTCTAAATATCTATTTAAATTAAGGATTAATTAACATAGAAAAATAAAGAATCTATGAAACTCGTAAGTGCATGTTTAGTTGGGGTTAATTGCCGATATAATGGTAAAAATAGACTAAATAAAAGGTTATTTAGACTTTTTAAAGAAGGTAAACTTATATCTGTTTGTCCAGAGTTGTTAGGTGGGTTACCGACACCTAGAAATTGTTCAGAAATAGTCGGTGGAACGGGATTAGACGTTTTGAACGGTAAAGCTAGAGTTATAGATAAAGGAGGAAAAGACGTAACCAAGCCATTTTTAAAGGGAGCAAATGAAGTTCTAGAGATAGCAAAAACAATGAATATAAACGAAGCGATAATGAAAAGCAATAGTCCTTCATGTGGCTGTGGGAAAATATACGATGGCACTTTCTCTGAAAAATTAATAGACGGTGACGGTGTTACTGTTGCTTTACTTAAAAAAAATGGAATAAAAGTTATTTCAGAAGAGAAATTCGATTAACCCATACTATAAATCATTTGTCTTATTTTTCCTATAGTCTTGGGCATCTTGTACATTTCAGCGCCTAAATAATTTAAAGAAAGTCCGCTTTCCTTCACTTTTTTTTGTAGTTCCTCGATGAAAACACCAGGCTCTTTGGACCAACCTTCTCCGCCACCTATTGCACAAAAATCGATTCCACAAGATGGAGAACCGTTAACACAGATCAAACCACCGACTTTATAACCATCATCCAAGTACATTTTTAGTCTTTTTACGACATCTTCGGTTATTTTTGAGCAAATAGTCCTGTAAGCTATATTGTCGTATTTTATTTTTCCACAAGACCGACGTTTTAAACCTTCATACTCAACTTCAGGGCATTTTACTACTGAAATGCCTATTTGGTTTCTCATCAATTCATCCAATATTTCTGTGACAGGTCCATTGCCAGTGATATTTTTAACACCATAAGCCCTTATATTCTGGTTAATCAAACATTCACTAAGAAAAACAACTTTTTTTGATCCTTCCACTCCTCTTCTAAACTCCATACAAATCCTTCAACCGATCTTTTAAATACTCGTCCAAGATAGGGCGTTTTTGTCTTATGTAATCAACCACTTCATTAGGCGTGGGTAAAGAGAAAGTACCTCCTATCATACACGCACCCTCGATACTCTTTGGTATTAAACCCAAATCAAGAAGTTCTTGTTTTACACTATCTTTAGTAACTTTTTCGTAGACATTATTCATGTATTCTATACCATAAGACTGTAAAAACTTTTTAACTTCTTCTATCGCTTCTGGCATTTGTTCTGGCCACTCACCCTGCCTTTTATTGTATCCGTCGGTTATTAGCCCAATGTTGTGCGATTTAGCATAAATTACCGATTCAGTAGTCATTGCCAATTTACAAGCCATACAAATAAGGTTTCTTTTATGATTCTTGAAATCCTCTTCGATATTATTTAAGGCAACTCTCTTAACTAACCCGTATATTGGTATAATATCATGCGAGATGATTTGATTTGGAAAACGTTTTTTTAACAATTTAGCAGGTAAACTTGCCACTTCAGGATGAATCGTTAAACCATTATCATACGTGACAAGATAAACTTCATAGTTTTTTAAGGCCAATCTTGCAGCACTTAGGTTACTATCAAGTCCACCAGAGTAATGAACCAAGACTTTATTCCTTGACATCTGCTTGCTCAACTTTTTTTGTCTTTGTAAAGTCGTGTCTATCAACATGGTATTTCTTGCAAGTTTTACACTGATAAATGATTTCAGATCTGTTTCGAACATCGAATAAAGAATTATCAATATTTTCCGTTCGACTTATAGACATTATCCTAAGTATGTGTGGTTTTCCTTTTAAACAGGATTCATCGACTTTTAATATGTTATTAGGGCACTGCCAAGGTTTTTGCTCTCGCATATATTATTAATAAAATTAATTCTATTTAAAAATTTTGTTAACTATTATTAAATTTTGTTAACTATTATTAAATTTTGTTTCAAATTATCTTTAGATACTTATAGAAGTTACCATTAATATATATATTTGGTGAAGTAGTATGAAGATCTTGATAACTCCTGTCGGCATTTATATCGGTCGTGTGATGAAAGGAATAGCAACTCTTAAACCAGATTTTATATACCTATGCGTTCAGAAACCTGTAAAAGAAGCTGAATCCGAATATAAAAAAATTTTGTATACAAAGTGGATGAACACTACAAAAAAACTTGCAGAAGATATCATACAAAAGATAAAAGTATTCTACAGCGAGGACAAGATAAAGTTACTTGAACTTGACATCAGAACTGATGATTATCTGTCGCTATATAAGGATTTGTTGCAGCTAATACTCTCCTTTAAACCAGATACAGAAGTTTATATCGATACTACTTCAACAACATATCCTTTCAGGATTGCTTGTATAACTCTGTCGATTTTCTTAAAGAACGTGCAAGTATTGTATACACCAGCTAAGAAACCTTTACTACCAGATGAGTTTAGTAAAGAAGACATATCTGATGAAGGGGCTGAACCTATAATAATAACATCCCCAAAAATAGATTTTAAAGAAATTCAAACTGGTATTTTGAAAGATATACTAGTTAAGATAAACCAACGTTTTAACGGAACTGTGCCTTCTGTAACCGATTTATTACTCGAGTTAGGTATGGAAAATAACAAAGGAAACATGATAAAGATGAGTAAACTGTTAAACAAATTACACAGTTATGGTTGCCTTTTCACAATAAAAGAAGGCAGGATAAAGAAAATTAAACTGACGATGATCGGTAGTTCTATTTCGGAAGTATTGAAAACATATAATATCTCTAATACTGAATAAACCGCCAATTTTTATCTATTCAATTTTTCATAAACTTCTAATATTTTAGAACAAATTATGCCCTCAGAAAAATCTATCTGAAAACTATTTTAATTTTAAAAAATACTAAATTATAGAGTAGATAATAGAAGATGACAGGCCCTCACATATGTTTCCTATAGGTCTGCTACGGGCCCGTGGAAGGTATTGTTTATAAATATTCTATATAAAATTAAGGATTAAGAACAAAAATCTAACTTATTCCTCTTCTGTCTTTTCATTATTATAATCGGGTTCTACCCTAACGCTAAGGTGTCCGATTGCGAGTGGTGGCAAGATGTGTGACAACAATTGCTCTGCACTAAGTGGACGGACTATTCCGTTTGAACTGGTTTGTGTCCAGCCATTCTTCCCCTTGCGGTAACTTTGTGTTGAGCCATGTTTGGTCATGATGTAGATTGTGCATTCAGTGTTCTTCATATGGAATCACACCAATTATCATCAAATTTTTCATAATATCACTCCTCAATTATTATATGATCTTACTCTCCAAAGAACAAAAATCTATCTGATTATGAGATTTTAATTAAGGCAAATATTCTTTCAATAAAACCAAAAGAATATCTATATTTGTTTTCAATCATTATGAATGTATCTTACAGTCGGTATATTTGGAAACCAAGATTTGGCAAAGAAATTAGGGAAAAAAGACACGATTAATGACATAGCAATATATAGTCATAGTAGCTCCGAGGGAGTTTTTACCCACATATGTCCTAACTCTGAAAAGATACAGTCATTACTTCAAGTATTGAACATGATAGACGTACCCGTTCTAATCATAGATAATTTAACAAAAGAAATAGGCGAGATGATAGTAGGAATAAATGAAATGAATTTTGAAAAAGGCTTCATAGTAACTGATATTAGAGATGCAATACGACCATTGATAAAAAATACATGTCTTGAAAAATTTGAAATTATAGGAGACAATGACTTATGGCCCAAACTTTTATCTTTTAATATCGAACGGCATGATGATTTTTTGATGATACCTATAGACAACTATTTTAATGTAAAAGGTGTTGGCACAGTAATTTTAGGCATAATCAAAAGTGGTAAAATAAGTTTGCACGAAAAATTAATTGTCGAACCTATTGGAAAGGAAGTTATCGCAAAAGGCATACAATCACAAGATAAGGACATAGAGGAAGCTGGTTCAGGAATGCGAATAGGACTAAATATCAAGGGGGTAGAAGTTGAGGAATTGAAAAGAGGGTTCGTTATAGTTAAAGATAAAGTTGAAAAATCATCTGAAATAGTAATTAAATTTAAAAGGAATAGATTTTTTAAACAAGAAATAAAGCAAGGTATACCTGTATTATTGTCTGTTGGCTTGCAAGTTGTCTTGTGCACTATTGAATCAACAGGAAGTGAATTAAAATTAAAATCAGACCAAAAAATTGCTTATAGAAAAAATCAGCGTTGTATAGTCGCCTCTCAAAATGATATAATGCCAAGAATAATGGGCAACGGGACAATAATATAGATCCGATGACAAAAATCTATCTGATTGTGGGTTGATTCAATGTTTTTCAGTCATTGATTTATTAGGTGTTGGGTAGATTTCATATAATTCCAAAATTACGTGGTCTCTTTTCTTAATTAAATCAGAAGGAATCTTTTCTCCTAATTTCAGATAAAAAAAAGCTATCCCTTCCCATTCATCTTTTATAAAACGATAAGCCTTAATTAAAGCAGATTCGTCTACTTTCTCTCCAGGAAATTTTCTTTTTAGTTTTTCTCTATACACATCTATAGAAGGAAATTGTTCTGACATATTATTTTAGAGAAATAGTTAAACTTTTAATCTTATCTAAACAAGAACAAAAATCTATCTGGTTCTATGGGGTATTGTTTCATTCATTGAAATGTATTCAATACTTTTTCTTTTCTTTTTTTTCTTCTCCATTCCTCTCTTGCTTGTAATCTTCCCAATTCTTTTCTTTTCTCTTCTTTTGCTATCTTCTCAAGACGTTTTTCATACCCCTTTTTCTTTTTTTCCTTAAGATATTGATAACCAGTCATCCATTTTTTTCCCATATCCCATCATCTCTTTAGCGATTGGGTTGGTTTCTTTTTTTTCGTGACCTATACCGTTTACTCCAAAGAAAATCTCTACGATGCTTTACATATTTTTTAGCTGATTTCATTTTGGATCCAAGCCAAGTTTCGTCTCTCTGTTCTTTTTGTTCATATCTTCGTTTATTCTTCATAATTACATTATATTCTCTAGTGACAAAAACCTATATGATTCTTATCTAACTACTAGCCAATGTAATTTTGGTCTGGCTCATCTTCAACTTCTACTTCTTCTTGTGCATCTTCTTCCTGATTCTCTTCCAACTCTCCTTCAAAATTTTCTTCTTTCTTCTTCTTAATCACTTTAACTTTCATAATTATTCTTTCGTCCTTGAGAACAAAAATCTATCTGATTCTTTAAATAAAAAGAAAAAAAGGTTTAGCAGTTCGCTGGTTTCATATCAGTCTACAACACCTTACATATTGCCTTATTACTTCTTCTATGATTATTTAATTACTTCTATGTAATAGTTATATAAGGGAATAAAAAATGGGTAAAAAATTTCATACACATAAAGTTGGGAAGAAAACATACAGTCATCCTAAAAGCACAAAACATAAAAAGAAATAAGTATATTGTCTATTGCACAGAATTTTACTTACAGATATTAATAGCTAATGTGAGAAGTAGGATTTGAGTCCTCGAGAACAAAAATATATCTGATTCTTGGTAGATTAATTAAATATTAGAGGGTTTAATGCGTAGCAAGTCTTACAACATCTTCATAACTCTCTAAACACTTATCGACATAAGTCATGCCTGGAGGGATTATTAGTCCTGGATAAACTTTAGTTCCTATGAGTTTACATCCTGGTCTTATACGTACATTATTACCTATCACTGAAGTGGAATCTATGAAAGTTGGATTTTCACGCGAGGATTCAAGTATAACCATCCTTCCTAGAATACTGTTGTATATCTTTGCATAATCGCCTATCATCGCCGCATCCATTATAGCCGAACCTTCTACGTTCACGTACTGACCTAGTATACAGAAGTTATCAATATTCGAATCCATAATCCTTGAATGATCACCTATTCTAGTATGTCTACCGATTAGAGCTGCTCCTTCAATCGATAATTTTCCTTCTCTAAATTTTCTTACTATTTCTTCTCTACGTATCATAGATTCTTGGCTGTATCCTTGAACCCACACATTTTTATCTGGTAAAATACTTTCTTCAGAGACTCTAATATTTAATTTTCCATGCAAAACATCATGCATAGCTTTAAGGTATCTTTCAGGCGTTCCGATATCAAACCATTTTTCTAATTCGTAGGCATATACTGGAAATCCTTTTTCTACACAATAAGGAATTAAATCGAAACCAAAATCAAGTCTATTTCTTTCTTTTAGTATTTTTTCTACTTCTTCACTCTCGACTACATTTCTAACTTCTGGTGAAAGTAAGTATAAACCCGTGTTGGCTAACTTACTAGGAGCCTTGTCCGTCGTAGGTTTTTCAACAAACTTTTTAATCCTTGAATCTTTACCTATATCCGCCACACCATACTCTTCAGTTTTATCGACTTTTGCTACTACAATAGTCATGAAAGCTTGTTTGTCTTCATGAGTCTTAATTAAATCAGTCAATTTTATGTCGAAAAGATTATCACCTTGTACTGTGAGGACTGGATCATGAACATCATAATAACCTATGTTAAGCCTGTAAGAATCTGCACTACCCAAGTCATCGAGATTTGGTTGGTGTTTAATGTGTGCTCTTGGTTCAATCTTGTATTTCATAGAAAAACCAAGTCCTTCTGAGTATAGATCGATGAGGTTGGCATAATTGGCATATCCTTTTTCCCCGAAAATAAAATTTCTTACGCCTTGCTCCGCTAAGGTAGCCATTGAAAATTCGATGAGTGGTCTATTCAGAAATCTCATACAAGGTTTTGCTACATCTTTTGTTAGTGGCATCATTCTCTTTGCTTCTCCACCAACAGGAATGAAACATCTAATTTTTTCTACATTCATGGACTTTTTGATTATCTTTAATGCTTAAATACTCACGCAAGTTGATTCAAAGAACAAAAATCTATCTGGTTCTTGGGTTACTTTAATGAAAACTTAACAATCGACAATGTTTTTATTTAACGATTATAGAATAATTGTTATGGTAATTAGTTGGCTGGTATTTGCAATCCTATCAGCATTAACAGCTGCTTTGGTGGCTATATTCGGGAAGATTGGACTTGAAGGAATTGATACGAACACGGCTACGATGATAAGAGCAGGAGTAATGTTTGCATTTTTATTTGTGGTTATCTTACTCACAGGGAAAAAGAGTCAAATATCAACAATACTTTCCAACCAAAGAGCGGTTTTCTACATTTCACTCAGTGGTATAGCAGGAGCCATGTCATGGATATTTTATTTTATCGCTTTGAAACTCGGTAAAGCATCACAGGTTGCTCCGATAGACAGATTAAGTATAGTTTTTGTTATAGTTTTTGCCACACTAATTCTCGGAGAACAGATGACACAAAAAATTGCTATTGGTACGGCACTCATGGCTGTAGGAGCAATATTAATTGCAATAGGTTAACTCGTATTAAAGAATTAAATAAAGAACGAAATCCCATCTGATTTGGGTATCATTGCTTCAGAACATTTCCTAATTGCGGGTATTTAGGAACTATTACAGGTGGGTTTTCTAGATAAAGTTGAAATTCTGGTGATGTATTAACATCGTTATTCTCGAGTTCTTGTAATTCAACCAAGGATTTTTTATCTTGTTCACTTAAACTGGATGAATCTACTTTTTTTCTTATTTTTTCTATTGGGTTTAGAGGTACAAAATTATCTGTTTTTAATCCATACAAACAACCTAATAAGTTTCTTGTTCTTTCAGGAATTTTACTTCCTGGAATACCAGTTAACATTTCGGCTTCGTACTTGGCAAGTGTTTCATCTATCTTGTAGCTGAATGACATTCCATTAGTCAAAAAACTTCCTAATAGATATGGTATTGACAATACAACTGCGGCCTCTCTAGCTAAACTGCCCCTGAAAAAATCTTCTTTTCCTCTATTTTCAAGACGATCAATAAGAGAAAGATATCTATGAGAAAACCCTTTACCTTCACCCTGATATTCCGATATTTTTTTGATGTTTTCATCATTTTCTTGAACAGTTTTTTGAATCTTCAATCTTTTCATAAATTGTAAGAACCTTGACCTGTATCCGTGGCTATCCTCGTGAACGGGTACGTTTCTCATCCATTTATCAGCATAAATTAATAATGTTGACACTGCTTCTGTTAGTGCAGTTTCCGCGCCAAGAAACAATGGTCTCACTGCCAGAGGTGTGTTACCAACATAAGTCAACTGATCTATTGGTATGTTTAAGATATACTGTGTTATATCACACAGTTCTTTGAGAAAATAAAAAGATGCCATATTCAGAACATTAATATGTGGGTTGGCTATGTATTTGTCGTTTCCATGATTAATCAATGAATAGATGGGTCTTTTTTCCAATATAGGTTTCTCATTAGGTGTTGGGTACATTCCCATTAGAATTTCGTTAAAATCTCCCATTATGATCACTTAGAGTTTAATGTTACTATCAAGTAGTTACTTTTAAAGATTTCTATAGTTTACTCTTTACATCAAGAAATAGCGTTTTTTTTACCTTTTAAGAGCCTCTTTGATGATTAAAACGCCGATAAGGATAATAGCCCCACCTATTAAAGTAGTGCTTAGTATTTCATTATTCTGAGTTTGTATCAAATCCGCTGTCTGGGTCTGTATATCTACGACTGACCGTCCAATTTTTAAGACAGATGTTACTAAGAAGTATGAGATAATAATACCAAATATTATGATTGTGACCCCAAAAGCCAAAAGAGCACTATCCATAAAGTTAAATTGAAATTTAAAATTAATAAATCATAGAAGTTTGACTAATTCTTTTTTTATTATATTGACTGCTTCTTTCATGCCGTTTGATTTAAAACCGCCACCAAAGGCAAAATCTTCTTTGCCGCCACACTTCCCGCCAAGAAAATTACACCCTTTCTCTAAAACGGGCATCACATTGAACTTAACATCATCACTTCTTCCCATTAACAAAACCCCAGAGTTATCGCCAAAGATTACGACAGTTTTTTTTTCATTCTTTAAGTCGTAAGCCTTCCTCATCAACTCTCTTTTGTCTAGACCATCAAAGACCCTAGAATAAACTTTTACTCCTTTGATTTCCTCATATTCTATATCTTCCATCGCTTTTTTACTGGTTTCCTTTAAACTCTCTCTCAACCTTGTAATTTCTTCTTTAAGGTTCTTCGCAGTCTTTTCAATTTTATCAGGAGTCGCACCAAGAACTTCCATTACATCCATCGCGATTTTCTTAGATTCGATAAGGAATTCTTTGGCTTTCTCGCCAATTTCATACTGAATTTCATAGTCATTCTTTCCAAGATTTTTGAAATCTTTTACGATAATAAGACCAATTTCACCAGTGTTTTTAACATGTTCCCCTCTACAGGCAACGCAATCAAACCCTTCAACTTCCACTATCCTGATTGTTTTATCTTCTATTAAATCCCATCTTCCCCTGAGTTTATTGCCGTATTCTTTCCTCAGTTTTTCTTTATCCCCGATTTTTATCTTTATTTTCCTGTTTTCTTGGATGATTCCATTTGCAATTCTCTCAGCTTCCAGTATTCCACTCCAATTGATTTCTCCGTCATACTTAACAAATAATTGTTTTTTATGTTGTTCTATCACAACTTTAACAGATTCCATTCCCTTGAAAACTCTTGAGAGTGATTGAAAAAGAACGTGTTCTCCAGTGTGTGCTTTAGATGATTCGTCCATGAGAATTTAAACGGTTTATATCTATTAATTTTTTGAGTCGTTCAATTCTAAAAATAAAAAAAGAGAAAAAGAGCTACTTAACAATTCTTGCTATTGCAACTCCAGCTAGTAAGTTAATTATCAAACTTGTAACTGTCCAGTAGACTATTAAGTCAATTGGTAGGTTTATCAGTAAAACCATCGCTAAAGAACCTGTTATTCCAGCGAGTAACCATACTAGCAACCCATAGTATATGCCTTTTTTAACAAAAGTATTCCCTGGAACACCTTTCTCGACTACAGTGTATACCCCTGTAAAAATCAAACCGCCGACAAACGCAAATATCAATGAATAGTAGTAGAATTCAGCTGGTGGTGGTCCTTCGTTAGGCATCATTATCTTGCTCCAAACAGAGAAATATGTCTGGTCTTTGTAATAGTCCATCGTAGCCATGGATTCAATCGTGTGAATCACTTGCGATATTATCATAAAAACTATAGCTGCTAGAATTATCTTCCAAACCTTTGCCAAACTATCACCTCTAAACTTTAATATCAAAAAATAGACATTTATTTTTGTTCTAAAAAAATTAGGTAAAAAGATCGAGTGCCAAATCTTTTACAGTTATTTCTTTTTTTTCTATTAGCTTTGGGGGGAAGATGGTATCCATAATAGCTTTCTTTTCTTCCAGCGAAATCAATGTCAAGTATATTACGTCGAAACCAAGTTTAGGATGTATTATTTTTTCGTCTATGTAACTTGAAAATGCACGCCTTGAATAAGAAACAACATTATTGGTCTGTTTGAACCCTAGTTCTTTCAAAACTCTATCTAGTCTTTCGTTTCTTTCTACAGGAACACAATAAACCCATGTATGTCGAGAGGTATAAGTTGGAACCATTTTTGTTCCGTTTTTATTCCAATTATCGTTACCATAGGTCGGATCTTTTCTATCTTCAACCTTTCCAAGAACCCTCGTGTAATCGTTACCATCCTTCTTTAACTGGGCAACTAACAACCTACCTTTATATCTTATAGGTTCTTTTGATGAGCTTTCCATAAAACTTGCAAGAACATAAACATATTTAAACCTTACTTAGACACCAGCTTTGTTGAATAAGTAATAAAAACAACCGACTTTTTCAAAAGAAGCCACTTATTCAACAAAGCCTTAGACACCAAAATCGATTGAAGGTAACGTTCGTTGAAACTATTTTTAAAACCCGTCAGAACAGATATATTTTTGTTCTCGAGGACTCAAATCCTACTTCTCACATTAGCTATTAATATCTGTAAGTAAAATTCTGTGCAATAGACAATATACTTATTTCTTTTTATGTTTTGTGCTTTTAGGATGACTGTATGTTTTCTTCCCAACTTTATGTGTATGAAATTTTTTACCCATTTTTTATTCCCTTATATAACTATTACATAGAAGTAATTAAATAATCATAGAAGAAGTAATAAGGCAATATGTAAGGTGTTGTAGACTGATATGAAACCAGCGAACTGCTAAACCTTTTTTTCTTTTTATTTAAAGAATCAGATAGATTTTTGTTCTTGAATGATTTATATAAAATCCTCTAACCAAATCTTAAGTCTAAGAATACTAATCAAAAACTTAACCTAGGATTAGAATCTCTTTGGTGCATGCTTTTGATAACATTCTTTACAGTAGACTGGC
>Ga0315274_10000437_pt1 | contig 65832 bp, 60 predicted proteins | sample YL17G02_20_MG_FD_203700 | JGI IMG/M metagenome (GOLD analysis project Ga0315274, IMG submission 203700) | Sediment microbial communities from Yellowstone Lake, YNP, Wyoming, USA - YL17G02_20 | ecosystem: Environmental > Aquatic > Freshwater > Lake > Sediment | place: USA: Wyoming | collected...
CCCATGACGGTGTTACGATGACTATAAGTCCACTCTGGCAGCCTACAGGCGGCAAGGTGAACGGGGCGCTGCAATTGGACGGGGCTGACGATTGTGTCGTTACCGATTTTGTATTGGACCCGTCTGCGGGGGTGTTTAGTGTATTTGCATGGGTCAAAGGCGGCGTCCCAGGACAAGTCATCATATCTCAAACAGGTGGGGCGAATTGGCTTTGCGCAGATCCGTCAGAAGGTAAGCTAATGACAGATCTAAAAGCGACTGACCAAGGTCAGGCACTTATTTGCCAGAGTGTTATCACCGACGGGCAGTGGCACCAGGTGGGTTTAGTATGGGATGGCTCTAAGCGAAAGCTCTACGTGGACGGCGTTGAGGTAGCCAAAGACAAAGACACCCAGTCCAGTTTGACTGGCTCGGATGGTGGTCTATATATCGGCGCCGGCAAGGCCCTTGAGGCAGGCAGTTTCTGGTCCGGCCTGATCGACGACGTCCGAATTTATGACCGGGCCGTAACACCGTCGAACTGATTTTTGAATTTTGGTTTGTGTCTTTGATATATGCATTTTGACTTTTGATGTGTTCCCCGGTGGGTGGCAGCGGCAAGCTTGCTTGCCGATGGCCCATCCAGGCATTGGCATGTTGTCCTGAGCACACCCGACCTCTTTCTCGCTGCAAATTCGCTTGACCCCCAGCCAGCAACTAGGTATGATATGTAGATAACTAAAATAGGATAGCATCGTAATGGTAAGATCAAAGAAAACAGGAGATCCGAAACGGCAAACAGAATACAGGAGGTGCAAATCAGAAATATGAGAAACAGGGAGAGTTGGACTTTTTGGGCAAAACAAGGTTGATTTTTACAGGCTTTTGTGCAAAACAAACCCAATTCCCCTCAGGCCAAAATGAACGCAAGCTTGGTTTTGAAAAAGGATTACGGAAGAATTTCCGTCTGCGGCGTTTCAGAAAAGCAAAGCCAAACAAAGCAGATTTGCACCCAAGCCTGAAAGAGCCTTGAGATTGGCAGTTTCTGGTTCGGCCTGATCGACGACATCCGAATTTATGACCGGGCTGTGACACCGTAGGCCATTAACCGAAGGTCACAATTGAAAGACGGCTGTGAGCATCTGCTTGCATCCCTCTTTTTTCTACCCTGGGAAATTCTTTGGCGTCCGTCATTAATTTCACTCAGCACTGAAAACCGTGAAAGGTACTCAACAGAAGGAAGTTCAGCTAACGTCGTCAAGCAAAGGTTCACCAGTCAACACTTCGCTTTCCCTTTTAAACACCTAATATTTACACAAAAAGTCTGTAATGCGATAGAAAGATATTAAAAGGGGGGTCAGGGGGTCAGAACGCCGAATTCCGAACTCGGAACACAGCGTACAGCGTATAGGGGGCGAGGGAAAATCAAAGAGCAAGAATCAAAGATCAAAACGACATTCGAGAAATCAAGAGGTGAGGCCGGTCGCTGACGCTCCCGGCTCAGTTGGGCTGGGGTTGGCCGGGTGAACCAGCGGGCCGGTTGCTTTCTATGACTTGCCGGGGCGAGGCGCCGCTGGCGCCATGATCATGGAGGCCAATTCGGCTCTTGCCTTCTCATAGGCCGCCGGGTCTTTCTCCCATTGAAACCACGACTCGGTCAGCCGGCGCACGATTTGGTCCGCTTCTTTGGATTTGCCCAGGCGATTCAGCATCGCCAGATATTCGTAGTCTTCAACGGCATCTCGCAAGGCTTTGAGGCGCAGCGTCGGCACAATGCCATCGTAGCCTACCGCACGCGCGGGGTACACCAGCGATCCTTCGCCATTGAACCGAATGCCTTTTGCGCCCTGCTGCAGCGCGTCTCGGCCCGTGTAGATGGGCACGTGCAGCCAGGGGTCGTCGGTTTCGCGCCAGTATGACAATCCGCCCCAGTACAGCAGGCCCTTCATGTGATCTCGCCACGCCATCCAGGCCGGCACGCGGTAATTGAGCAATGGATAGTCGATGTGCCACCATGGTGTGGGCGAACCCTGGCAAAGCGCTGTGTAGGCCCAGATCGTTTCACCCAGAGCCTGTCGCCGGGAGGCGCTATCCTGGCGATGCAGCGAGAAGAGCGGGCACCAGATGTCCACCGCGCCGTATAGGTCGCCCCAGGTACTGTCCGCGCCGCCCTTACCCGCCTCGGTCCAGGTCTGCTCCACGACGAGGACTTGAACAACCGATTTAGCCTCGCGGACGGCCCGGCCCCATTTCTGCACATATTGATAGTCTTCTCGGGTATTCGGTTCGTCCTTCAAATAGATGTAGAAAACCATGTGGGGGCGATTGAGCTCTTTGGCCGCACGGTCGAATGCGGCGAGCCATGCGCGCATCATATCGCGCTGGGCTTCGGGGTCTTTGATGACGCTGGAGGGATGCCGAATCTCGAGGGCGTTGATATGATAGCGATCTACGAATTCTCGCAGGGCCTGCACTTGCTGAGAGGAGATTTGAAACGAGCCATCAGGCTGCGCCGCCGGGCGAAACATTTCGGCCGGAGGCGTAGCGTTGAGGCGATGCTCGCTCAACAATTGTGCGCACTGTGCCTCGACGGCCTGCCAATCCGACGGCTCCCGCTCGTTGCCTGTCTGAACGCGCTGACGATAGTAACCGCGCATGCGATCGGCCGGCGAGCCGAACGCCGTGACTAGGGTAGGAGTCTGTGGCAGGGTGAAATTCCATACAGTCAGCGCAATGGGAATATCAACGTTCTTTCCGCCGTCTGCGGTAACGCGATAGACGCCATGGTAGTCTCCAGGCGAGGTCTCGGCCGGCACGTAAAGATCCACCCAAAAGCCATGTGTTTCGTTGGCGGGGAGGTCAAACGGCACAGCGACAAAACGCGGGGTCTGAAGTTTCTTGCCTGGCACGGGATGCTGGAAGGGAATCAACGGGTCCGGATACCAATCCGGCTTGTGGGTCTCGTTTCGATGGGTGCCAACCTCGATATAAAGCTGATGCTGGCGGTATAGTCGGCTCTCAGATTGATGCAATACTGCCCCTGCAGGCCCGTGCAGGTCGTCGGCTTGCAGGCGCACGGCCTTGACCGGCTCATCCGAGCGCAGCAGGATTTGGAAACTCACCCACTCGTTGCGCGCAGCACAGACGTTGGCCGCCAGCTCTCTGCCAGGAGACTCGCTACGCAGCACGTGTTTGGTTTGCACTGCGGTCCACACACGCCAGTCCGCATGAACGACCTGGCCGGCGGCGAGAGACAGTAAGACTGTTATAAGACAGGCGGATCCTGCTTTCATTTTTTCTTCCCTTCACCATCGGAAGAATCGGTACGGATCGTCCCACTCTTCAGGCTCATCCAGGTAGAAGCCTTGCAGCCATCGGCTGGGTTCATTGTTTCCAATCGGAGTTGAGAATCGGGTAAGCAATGGCGTTTCGCAGCTCATGCCCAAGTTGCCCAGGAGCCGCGTCACGAGGAAACTGGTGCGTCGGAACGTCCTCTTGAGCCCAAAGTTGCGTCGGTACTCGAACTGCCATGGCGCCAGTTGGCAGAAGACCACATTAGCATGCGAAGCGACAGCGAGCACACCGTCGCCGAGGCTGTTGGTGCCCTCGGAGACCAGTGGGATCGTGCGCGCGTCACGGTTATGCACATCCGCCGGTCCGACGCCCGCCAGAAGCGAGTTCGCCCCCGGCGGATCGAAGTACGCGTTGATGTGCTCGGCTTGGCTCACGGAAACCTTGAAAGGCAGGATCGCATCGGCATCTTTCTGCGTCAGGCCAATGGCCAGCAGGTGCCCGCCCGCCTTCAGAAATGCGCCGACGGCGTCCCTGTGTGCCGAGAGCTCCTTGGCGCCTGGCCCGACGATCAACACTTGGGCACTCTTAATTTCGCCGCCTTCGTAGGAACCGAGCCGGAATCCCGCCGTTTGGAGATGAGCCTTGCCCGCTGGTTCACCAGCGTAAAGCGCCTCCCGTCGCGGCGCCGGCTTCCATCGACTGACGTACTCAATGACATTGGCCGTCAGTGTCTGTGCCGCAGGATCGATTTCCGTGCGCCCCGTTACGTCCATCTGGCAGAAGAGGACCATGCCCTTGCCCTCGCGGTACTCCATGAGCGGGCTATACTGCAGGCTGAATCCGCCGTCGAGGATCGGCAGAAAATCACCTCGCGCGGGCTTTTCGATGAGAACCGAGGCAACGTTACCCTGGCAGCCGCACCGCCACGCGCGGGTTACCGGCAGGCCACACCAGGTTACGGTGGGGGCGCCGTTGAATTTGGGGTTCAACTCATACTTCAGTTGCGGCGGGAGGATCGTGGCTTGGCCGTGCCAATCCCTCAGGTACTCCGTCTGAAGTCCCGCCAGGGCCGGATGATCCGGCACCCTCGGAAAAACCTGCCTCAATCCATACTCCGCCACGCGGAACCCGAGTCGCTTCTCCAGGACCTCTGCGGTCTGCTCGAACATGATTACCTTCAGGCCGTCGCGCACGCGGCCAATGTCCGGTGCCGGCCCATCCACAGTCAGAGCGGCCTTGCCGACGATCAGCACTCCATAGGGCGACAGATTTGCCTCTGTGCCGACAGCGTCAAAGTGAATACCAATAGCCTTGAGCAACTCTGTTGTCTCCCCTTTGGGGTCGAATAGAGCGACCTTGGCCTCGACACGCGGGGGCGGCCGACTCGGAAGGACATGGATTGTGAAATCGTCTTGCTGCGTCTCGCCCGTGTCGAATACCGCCCTTGCGCTCAGCTTATACTCGCCGGGCCCGACTGCCGCTGGAAGGGCGAATCGCAGCAGTATCCGTGTCTGTCGGCCAGTCTCCACAGTAACCTTGCTTTGATCGGCTATCGGCTGGGGCAGGGCCAACGACCACGAACAGTTGCACGTTACCGTTTCACGGGAATTGTTGATGACGATAATCTGTTTCTCGACGGTCTGGCCAGGGTAGAAAGTGTGGTCCTTGCCGGTGAAACGGGCGGGCTTGCCGGCGATGTAGGCCAGAAGGGGCCGGTTGTTTCGGATCAAGGCCTGGGCGCCGGCAGTGGGGATCCAGTCCGAGCGTTCGTATGCCAAATCCATCCGTTCACATCGCTGCTCCTCGTAATCGGGGCTGAATCCGGGCCGCTGCAGGTTCATCCAATCAACCTTGAACTCCTTCCTGCGGTTTCTGTCGATGCCCGGGCGCAACTTGAACAGAATGTGGTGTTCCCAGGGAGAGTTCGCCGAGACGCCCCATGTGCGGAATGCGCGCCAGTTGTCGGTGTAATACATGGCAAACACCGGCTCGCGCTCGGGGAAGTCGGTCGATCCCAACTGGTGCGGATAGTCCCAGCGATACCAGAGCTTACCCTCGCGGAATTGCTTTGCCTCCCAGCGCAGGTTCCTTTTCTCCATCTCGCTGATCTGGAAGGCGCGGTCCCCGAAGAACTGTGCGTTCCACTCGGCAAGGCAGAACTCCCACGGAACGACCGCGCTGCCGAACTCCCTCTTACCCTTGTACCACCCTCGGTACATTGCCCAGTCCCAAGTGAATGGGGCGCCGTATTCGCACGTGAAGACTGGTTTCACGCCCTGCGTAGCCCAGTGCTCGAACCAGTCGGATAGTTCCTGGATTGGGACGAAATTCGGGTAGAAATTGATTACGTGCATCAGGCCCAGGTTGCCGGAAGCATGGTGATAGACGATACGGGAGGGGTCCAGGTGCTCCACGATCTGCTCGGCCCGCAACGCGAGCTTGGCGTTCCGCAAGGCCCAGGTATCGCGGACGTCCCGGATGCCGTCGATCATATCCGGGTTCATGTCCTCGTTGTAGCCCGTGGCGTTGTGGCTCATGGAGTACATCACGACCGAGGGATGGTTCTGCGCGGCACGGACGTAGAATTCCGCGTGGCGGGCATAACCGTTGTTCCGGTCGGCGTCGGAGGTCTGCCAATCATAGTGACTGAAATGCGGCTGGGAAAACGATACGAGCATCCCCACGTCGTCCGCTGCCCGCAGGATCTGGGCAAAGCTCAGATGCGAGCCGGGCTCGCAGCCGTAGTTGTGAGTATAGACGAAGTTGATGCCGAAACTCTTGAGGCGCTCGAGGCTTTCGCGAGCGGCCTCGTAAGTGGCAAGTGCCGCGCCGACCTGGGCATTGTCAAGCGTCACGGCAGAAAGAAAGATGCGGGTGCCGTTGAGGAAGAAGTCCCGGCCTTCGATCCAAAACTCGCGGAATCCGAAGCGCATGGTCCAGGCAGTGTCCAGCACCCTGTCCTTGTCGTCCAGAAGCGAGACCTCAAGGTCGTATGTGTTTTGAGGCGTGTGGATGTCCCAGAGCTTGTCGGGTATCCATTCTTCCGTGGACGCGATGCGGCCATCTTTGAGATCGCTCCCTTGGAATACCCGGCTTGTGAATTCCTTGATGCTGCGACCATCTTTCATGATCCGCATACGAAGGGCGTAGTGTGCATCCGCCACGAGTCCCTCGAGCGCCGCGTCGAACGTGAACTCCTTCTTGCGTACCGACGTTGCCACCCTCATATCGGCGATGCGCGGCCCGGTCGGCGTGCTTATCAGGTAAGCGTCACCGCACAAACCGCGCCGAGCCACCGAACCCTTGACTTGCCTCGCGGAGGCGGTGTCGGTGTAAGAGAGCATGACCCCCTTGAGCGGCAAGGCTACCACGAGCAGACTAAGTCTATGGGCAGCACCCGGATGACACATCGAGGTCAGATCCACCTGGCCTCCTGGAAACCGGATTTCGCCTGCTCTGCTGCCGTCCACATACACGACCGCGTAGGAATTCAGATACTCGATGCAGGCTGCAATGCGGCGGCCAGCCCATGAGGCAGGAATTGTGATCTGGCGCTCGTACCATGCCGCCGTGATGTCGCCGAGCTTCTGGCTGCTCCAACTCGGATGGGCATGGACGGTCTGGCTGTCTTTCTGCATGTAGTCGGTGATACCGGGCCAGCACCCCGGGACCTTGAAATAGCCCCAGTTGCCATCAGGCACCTGTTCCGATCCGGCTTGGACCGGCTGCCACCGCCACAGGCCGTTGATGCAAATCCTTTCGCGAGTAGGACTCGTCTGGTGGTATGCCTTGGACATATCCCAGACGACCTGGGCTCCCTGCGGCAGCTTGGCGTCTTCGGCTACAGGTCTCCCCGTAGCCGCGGCGCCGACCGCTGCCAAACAGGCCGTGCAGACAACTACTATTGATACGAAGCACCGACCGATCCATCGTCCCATAGTCTCATCCTTCTATTAGTGGAGATGCTAAATAGTGACTTGGTCCATCGACACCGTTATTGTATACACCTGAGACTGTATGCGGAAGAGGTATTTGCCGGTTCGGCCAGTGGCGGGCGTGGTCGGACCAAGCCGAGGAGGCTTGGAACGGTTCGCTTTCGATTGAGCAAATCACGAGCTGAGTAGTTTTTGTAAACCACGCGATGTCGTTTTCTTGCCATCTATGCCGAATTCGATATACTTCTCTATGAAAGGGTACTTTCGCGATGATAGTGCTTATGCTACTCACTCGTATTTTCGCAGCGTTTCAGTCGTGTCATGTGTCAACGATGGCTGAGTTGGAGATATGCGACTGAACGTGATATTCTCATAGAAACGGGTTAGTTTTCTCAGCCTCACCGAGCCAGGCGTGGGCCGAACTTAATATTTTCAATTGCCGTTGGGGATGCCAACGAAATTAAAGGAGGTACATCTGATGACTTCAAACTTGTCGCGAAGAAGGGTGATGCAGGCGGCGGGGACGATTGCTCTGGCGCCTTATGTGGTAGCGGCGGCACCGGTAGTGAAGCGGTGGCCAATTATCGAGGGGCCGGACACGCCGAAACTTTGCCTGGGATTGGGGGACGGCGGGCGAGCCCCTGAGGGTCAGGAGGACACTGGCATTCGGCGCATCAAGCAACTGGCCGTGGATTACGTGTTAGGCGGAGGACCACGTATCCCTTGGCAGGAGGCGGATCTCCGTGCCCGTATCGAGCGCCTCAAGACAGGGGGTCTGACTTTGTACAACCTGATGATCGGCGGATTTCCGAACACTATCTACGGCAGGCCCGGCCGCGACGAAGAGATCGATAAGGTTACTCAATCCATACGCGCAGCGGGCAAAGCCGGTCTACCGGTAATCGAGTACAACTTCTATGCCCATCGCGCCATGGAAGGATACTACGAGGAAGCCGGAAGAGCCGGTGCGGGATATACGGCGTTTGATTACGACCGCATGAAGGACCTGCCGCCGCTGCAGCAGGAGGGCGCCCACAGCCAGGAAGAGATGTGGAAGAACATTACCTATTTCCTTAAGGCCGTGGTGCCTGTGGCTGAGGAATCAGGGGTCCGGCTGGCCCTGCATCCCAACGACCCTCCGGCGCCGCTGAGCCGCGGATCCGGACAGATTATGGCAACGGTGGCAGGTTGGAATCGACTCATTGAGATCGTCCCGAGCCCGGCGAACGGGATCACATTCGACTGCGGAGTGACGAAAGAGATGGGTGAGGACCCGGTGGAAGTCTGCCGCTACTTCGCTGGCAGGAACCGGATCAACCACATGCACTTCCGCAATGTGCGTGTACAGAAATCCTACGAGAAATACGCGGAGGTGTTCCCTGACGAGGGGGAGGTGGACATGTTCGCCGTCATGAAAGAGCTGGTGCGGCAGAAGTACACCGGGACGATCTATCCTGAGCATCCGCGGGCGTTAGACTACGACCGGCAACAGCCTGGATTCCGAGGGGGCTACCCTGGCGGCGGCGGGTACGCTGGCATCGTGTACAACGTGGCGTATGCCAAAGCCATGTTGCAGGCAGCCTTGGCATCGTAAGGAGCGCTCATAGCAGTATCACCGGTACTTTGGTTGTCGATCGCCAAATCGCGTCAGCATGAATAGTGTGCCCAAGCTCTCGTGACACAGGCTCTCCGTAGATTGAGCCGCAGGGATGGCGGAGCCGGGTGTGTTTGTCATTCGGACATCCGACCGCTGCACAACTGCTGAATTTCTAAAGGCTGGAGTCTTCGCCAAGCCCGCGTGTAAACGCGGCTATTTCGAACTATAGTTGCAGAGGATGGGGCTTATTCAGTTTCGATGCATCCACATGATTAATGCACCCTTTATTTCTCACCGTTTCACGTAATTCGTGCGCAACTTTCCAGGTTATTCAGGCAATACGATGTCCGAAGGCGGTTTGCCCGTGGCCGGCCGTGTGAACTTCTCACCATACTCTGTGAAGCCGCGTATAAAGCCGCCATGGGAGAGGAAGAACCGTCCATTTTCAACGCCCATAAAGCGGTCGAGTCGGTCGGTTTTGCCTGTCGGGTCATGGCTGAAACTGGCCGTGGTCAGCTCGATCCACCGACCATCTGGCGTGCGAATCCACTGATTACCGTAAAGAGCCCTGCGAAGTACGTGGCCGTTGCTGCCGCCGAAGTCCTCGCTGAAACTGTACAGCCGACGCAGGTAACCCCCATCCTTCGGCGTCTTCCAACTGGAGATGAGGACCCACTGATTCTTACCCGGGTGGAAGTAGTAGCCTGAATAGATGGTCTGTGTTGTATCGGTGGGTTTGGCCGTGACGATGAATCGCTGTTTCGCACCGGTTTTCCACATGTAAGTCAAATGGCTGTGACCGCCCGTGCCTTCGTTACCGAAGTCGCTGGCATACACGCCCTCACCTTTGGCCATAAGCGTCACACGATTCTCGTCGGCGACCTTGCTGCGATCAACTGCTTCATTGCCGCTGTCCCAGACACTGAAGATGATCCGGCGTTCGGTGGGGCTGTTGACCTGCATGCCAAAATAGCCACGGTGCCAGCCGCAGGCCATGTAGTATGTCCAGATCGGATCTTCAAGGCCGGTAACCTCGCAGTAGAATGCTTCAACCTTTATGTCCTTATCTACGGGATAGGCAAGATGCACTGATGCAGCATTACGCCGGGGCTGGAGATTGAAATGCGCATCTTGTGTTGTCGGGCCATTGAGGACTAGCGCGTCGAGATCGCCGAAAGGCTGGCCACGCGGGTTGAGCGACTCGAGCGTGAAACGCTGGTAGCCAACTTCAACGATGTCAAACGAACCAAAGTCGGCGGTCACAAAGTCAGAGCCGGCACCCTTGGCTGACGCTTGGCGCGACTGGCCCGCGAGCGTCAGACGCAGCTTCGATATTGCATCTGGCGGCAGCCGCAGGGCCACAGAGCAATTGAGCTTGCCGGGGGTCTTGATTTCACCGAACCAGAGCACCTTCAGTGCCGGATTGTTCCAACCGGTAATGCCTGAGCGTGGCGAAACGCGTGCCCCACGCACATCTGGATCGAGGTAGGCGGTGAATGCGGGGACACGCAATTCTGCGGCTGATGCCGCAGCCAGTAGGCCGACAAAGGACACAACCACCTGCACTAACACGAAAGAGAAATTTTGCAGTTCCATATTATTCCTAAACGAGAATATCCTGCTGGTTGTTACTCTGTAGGCAAAACGTCAGCTTTTTGCCGGATTTCAATTCCTTTTGCGCAGGACGGCGGGTTTTATCGTCCAGGCCTGCAATTTGGCAATTTCCATCATACGGGGCGCATCAAAACCTTTGGGAAAGACCACCCACCCCCAAAGAGCGGGTGAATTGTCAGCGACGAATTTCTTCGCCTCCAATTCGGTTTGATGCATCGGAACATCCTTTGAATGGTCTTGGGAGGTAACCGCCGCCGCCAATGTGACGGCAAAATCCTCCGGACGTAAGGGCTTGCCGGCCACCCATATCACACAAGGCAGTTGTTTTGTTTCATGAACAGTATCAATCAACTCTTGTGCAGCTTGTTGGATCGCATTCCAGCGGAACGTGCCCTCGGTAATGAATCGCTGCGGCATTGACGCCGGACCGTAGGCGAATTCCACTTGGACCTCATCGGTTTGAGACTCTTTATCGAGCTTTGCTATGAAATGCGACAAAGCCAACAGGCCTTCTGCGGCGGAGATGATCCGTGTACCCAAATCGACATAAGAGAGCCGTTTTTGAAACGCTTGGGCAACGGTTCGAATATCGCTTCGCGTTAAGGGATGGGAATACACCCGATCAGGATACAGGGAAGGGATTTCCCTCGCTGTTACTAACTGTACGCTGGAATGGTTGACGATGTGCTCAAGGTAGGTTTCAAATGCACTGAAGGCCTGTTCCTGTTCTTCAGGGGATTTCGTAGGCGGGAGTTTCCATTCCGATCGAGGAGGATTCGCACCACGGGCAAAATTGACCCCATCCCAGAACTGCCGATGCACGAACTCGCAGGGATGATAATAGATGCTGATGATCCCACCGCCCTCCTGGACCAGTTTTCGATGAACCTGATCGAATCTCGCACATGCCTGTTTCACCTCTTCGTCTGTCCAGCCGGTGCGCATGACACAATCCCCAAGCTCGAGGATGTTCAGTATGCCACAATACCAGAAGGGACGATTGTTTACGTTGACATGCGAAGTAACATCCAGATAAAGGGGAATCTGAAATGTATGAAGAGCGGCATAACTCTGCGGCGTCCAGGATCCGCCCGGCTGGCCATAGCATGAGGCATTGACGCCGAACACGCGTCGCAGGATCTCAAGCCCGATTCCCTCACGGCGTATGAATTCACAGACGCCTTCATGCCAATCCAAATCCCTGCAGTATTCGGAAGGTGTGGGATGGACGCTGTGGTAAGTGGAATGATAAGCGATATCGTTCTTCGCCAACGCCAAAATCACATCGTCCCGTCGTCGTTCTTCCAATACTTTTGCCTTTTCGCCGACGATTTTGAAAGTGGCTTTGACATTTCTTTTGGAAAACATTTCCGCCAGCCGTTTCGCCGCATCGTCGGCTTGCGGCAAGATGAAATCTTCTGTATCAAACCAGAATGTAACGTAAACCGTTGATTCCTCTTTCGCTGCTGCACGGCACGATATGAAAAGCATGCAAACAAAAGATATGACAAACGGGAGTGTATGCGACGTTTTCATCCTTTGTCTCCTTAAATCCAAGTATCAGATATATAAAAGCCTATGGATTCGGGTTGCTACTTGCCGGCGCCGAAGCCGTTTCTAACGCAGCGAAAGCCATAGATGTCATATCCAAAGCAGACATCTGCATAACCGGGATTCTCGTTATAGCGAAAACCGGAGCGACAGTTCTGGGCGCTGAATTTCCATGCGCCGCCGCGAACCACTTTACTCTTACCTTCCTTGGGCCCTCTGGGATTTTCTTGAGCAGCCTCCTGGTAGTAGTCCACCTTGTAGAAGTCGTTGCACCACTGCCATACGTTGCCGCATATATCATACAGCCCCCACGGATTAGGCCGTTTTTGACCTACCGGCTGAGGGTGTCTGCCAGAGTTTTTGTCAAACCACGCATAATCAGTCAGTTTTGATGGATCGTTCCCGAAGAAGTATGCTGTTTTGGTTCCTGCCCGACAGGCATATTCCCACTCCGCTTCTGTGGGCAGCCTGTACCCGTTTGCATCGAAGTTGCACTGCCAGGTTTCCAAGTCATAGCAGGGCGCAAGCCCCTCCAAGCGAGAACGCTCATTGCAGAATTTCACGGCATCGGACCAACGTACCTGCTCTACAGGATTCTTGTCTGCCTTCCAACGGGAGGGATTCTCTCCCATGACTCTCTGGTATTGCTCCTGAGTCACCAGGTACTTGTCCATGTAGAATGAGCTCACGACAACATCATGAAGCGTTGCATCGACCTCATCTTTGTCTCCCATCGCGAACCGGCCTCCTATAAGCCGAACCATCTCTATTTCAGATCGCGCCCCTGTTTCGCTTGGGCCGTCCCCTGGTGCTTTCGGGCCATTGCTGGGAGCCTTGCGCTCACAGCCTTGAAGCAGTGCTAAAGCCCCGAAGAGGACAAATACAGCTACGATGAAGTGTCTCATGATTCTCGGTTCCAATCTGTACTCTTGGACTTGATGTTTTATGTTCAATAATTTGGCCATATCTCATAGCCGTCGGGATTTCTAAGGCACTGCCTGCAGCGACTTCTGATCTCTTGCGATAATTCAACTGCCTTAGGCTGATTCACACAGCCATATCCTGCCTCCTGAAACAGTTTCCTAGTTATCATGTGATACTGTGCAAGAAGACCGTCTTGAGCACCGCCCATTCCTCTCCATTCTTTGCCGAGATCCAGGCAGGTTTGAAGGTTTTGCGGGTCTTTCCTGCGGGTAAGGGCGGTTGTCTTGCGAGCCAGCTCATCAGCATATTCGAGAGATTTGATATTTTCTTTCTGCACTCCGTATTCCTGGGGTATCTGCTGCGCTATCTGCTCCAGACTTTCAAGAAATGGCTTCAACTCAGCAGAAGCAATTGCTGTCGTGTGTAGAAACTTCATCATATCATCGGCAAAAGCCCTGTATTCATTGATCCTTTCGACATGCTGCCTGACAAAGTACACCATATCCTCTACGGCACCCTCGACGTACACTCTCCTATCGCTCTCTTCACCTGCCTTGAAGACTGCCTCTATGGCCTCTGTGCATCCGCAGGTGCAGGCGCGACGAATACCTGCGGCGTCCCTTCTATGATGGGTGCGCAGCTTGCGACCGGCAAGGTCGAGTATGCCATCGCATGTTTGCCGGCCCAGCGTAGCTTTCATAATGTCAACAGGCGTAGAGACCGAGACCGGAGTATCTGCTCTTTCCAGGAAGTAGATAAGAGATTCACCCTTTGGCGGAATCTTTTTGCTCAGATGATAGAAGGTGTTATCCCCGTCGAACCAGACCGGGTAGCTGTACATACCGGCTACCCCTCGCCAAACCTGGCCTTGGGATTTTCTGAATGCAAAGGCGGTTTTCACCTCGCCTTCGTACAATTGTGTTATCCATTTTGCGGGGAAAGGCCTTTTCCAGTTGATCGCCACATCCTTCTCTAAATAAGAAGGCTTCAGCTCTTCTCTGTGCCAGATGCCGGGTGCTTCCAATATGGCCAGATAGAGACTCTGCCCGTCATTGTCAAAGTCAATAGACTCGATGGGGCGGTCTGCTTGTCCTACGCTACCCAATCCGAGCCTCATTTGTTGCTTTCCCATTGGCCAGGTGATGACCAGCACGTTGTTTTCTCCCTTCAGCAATCCGAGGAAAAGATTCTCTGACGGAACACAAAGTGTATTCACCGAAGGGTACTGCCCACGACCGAATATCAGGTCGTCGCCGATGAAGCCGGGCACTACACCATACTCGATCGGGCTCACTAGACTGATCCCCTTCATGTTCTCAGCAGGTTTAATCTCAACAATCTCCCTCTTGCTAAAAGAGAGGACGGCAGACAAATCCCCTGAGCCGCCGGCGGAAAAAGAGACCTCCAGAGCCACCTCATCACCCGTATTCTGCAAGATCCCGCAGCGGCTGATCCTCGCTGGTTTTGTCTTCATTTGGACTGGGAAAAATTCCATGATCTTTCTACCTGGAGCGGCTTTCGAGTATATAACCACTCTTCCTTTGCCTGACCACAGTACCGCGGTCAGGCAGCCATTCTCTACTACCGCATCTCCCTCGAAGGAGTACTCTCTGCCATAGTAGCCCGGATCTGAAAAGGCCTTGGGTGGGTCGGCTTCGAGCATAAGAAGATCGGTGGGCACAGCTTTCCACCGGGTTCTGTCTCCAATATCGACCGTGTCGCCAAAAGGCGAGAACGTGTCCCAGACCACGACATTGGCGGCTGTCTCACCTGCCTGGGTTGCTGACATCCCTATTGCGGTTGCCAGCAGGATAATCAACGCCGTCTTTTTCAAAAGCGATTTACCTTTCCTAACGCCTCGATATGACTTCATGACCTGTGTCCATTCAAGAGGTCTCACTACTGTTCCGAACAACGGAGTTTCCTCCCGTGCATCTGCCCTGATGCAACCTAAAGTACGTAGCAGGCAACAGATCACGGGCTTCCCATTCGTGTGAAGTAACCTCCAACTGATGTTTCCAATTTATGCTTGACTCAGCTACAACACTGAGCCCGTGCTGTGTAGAAACTCAAATAGGAGAGCGATCATACCGAATTGTAGCTTGAATTCTTGAAGAATCAAGGGCTTGGTGTAAACCATCTTACTGGAGAGACATAGTGCGCCTGTCACGCGGAAATCGGACCACCGCAGAACTCCCGGATTTCCAGTGAATGTTCTTTGAAAAGGGGGTTGTCGTTGCCGAGAATCTCATCCGGACAGGGAAGTCTCAGGAACGTCCGCACCTTGAAAAAAGGTGGGCAGCAATGGACGGCGTCCAATGAATCAACAGGATGCTTTTCGCACAAGAACCCGGGGAATCGGCAGAATTAGAACCCATAGCGAATCTCTGTATATAGTTCCACGGCAGCCCTTCGGCCTTCCTGGCCCAGCTCTGCCCGCCGTCGTCGGATCGCCCAAGCTCATTGTCTATCAAAAGACGCGGGCCGATGCTATATCTACGATGCGGCGTGCTCTTCAGGATTTTACCGTTGAGCCTATTAAAACAACAATATCAGCATGTCTGGAGATTCTTTCGCATAATCTCTTCGTCAAGAACAAGATTGATGCCGGCTTTGTAGAACGAAATTTTTTAAATATTCCTGGATTGAATCCCTTTAATAAAACCGTCTGGCGAAATTATTGGCATTTCTGGAGCGTATATGATATTCTTTGCAACGGAAGACTGAAGGAGCGTCTCCAGGCAGTCTATATTGAAAATGCCGGACAAAACAGATAAGGAGGTACTTCAATGCAATATCGGATTCTTCAGAGTATTTTGGTTTCCGTCATGGTCGTTGGGATTTCGGGCTGCACCAGCATTACGGGACAAGCAGAAAAAAAGGAAGCACCCGGCCAACAGGTGTCACTGCGAGACATTACTATGCCTGCCCGTGAAACTATTGAGAAGTTAACCGCCGGAGGCGAGATCAAGAAGATCGAAAGGGAAGTAGTAGATGGCAAGGTAATCTACGATGTTGAGGCGAGAGTCGGCGACAAAGACGTTGAGTACGATGTTGACTTCAATGGCGCAATCCTCACGTTTCAGGAGAGCGTTGAGTATGCCACGTTGCCGGGAGCGGTTAAGGCCGTTGCCCAGAAATACTTTGGCTCCTCCACAGGGCTTAAGGCCGCCAAGGAAGTTGAGGGCGGCAAGACCTTTTACGAAGTGGAAGGTAAGAAAGACAGCACCACGGTTACTCTGAAACTGACAGACACCGGCCAGATCACCGAAGAGGAAAAGTAGTCGGTGCCCGACCCGGCGTGAACTCGGCCACACTTTCAGTTTCCATCTACTTGAACTTGGATTTCAGATGCGTAAGTATCAACATCTGCGGAAAGGCGCCCGACATGACCAGGCAAACTGAATGCCCTGAGCGGTGTGTGAGAACGTTTTCTCGGCGAAGTCTCTTGAAGGGCGCAGCGTGGAGCGCGACGGCAGCGATGGCTCTCGGCAATGCCGCCTTGGCAAATGCGGAAAAAGGTCCCGGGGAGTTCAAGGTTGATTTCCCGCTGGTGGATTACCATGTCCATCTGTCGGGGACGTTGACTATCGATAAGGCGGTGGATCTGGCCAATAAGCGCGCCGTCAAGTTTGGAATCGTGGAGCATCCGGGGCCCGGCTATAAGATAGCCGATGACAAGACCCTGAAACAGTACCTGGAGATGCTGAAGAAGTATCCTGTGTACAAGGGCCTGCAGCCGGTCTATCCGAATTGGGCCAAAGCGCTGTCCAAGGAACTGCTCTACCAGTTGGATTATATCCTGATGGATGCCCTTACTTTGCCAGAAAAGAACGGCGGCTGGCTTCGAATCTGGCGTGCGGACACGGTTGTGACAGACAAGCAGGCCTTCATAGAGCGATATGTAGATTTCAATTTGCAGATTCTCATGCAGGAGCCCATCGACATATTCGCCTGGCCGACTTACCTGCCCACGGCGGTAAGTCAGGAATATGATGCCCTTTGGACGCAGACGCGGATGCAAAAGCTCGTGGATGTGGTGGTCAAGAAGGGCATTGCCTTGGAGATCAACGAACTGGCAAAGGTCCCGAAAGCCCGTTTTATAACGATGGCCAAAGAGGCGGGTGCCAAATTCACCTTTGGCACGGACAGCCGCGATGAACGTGCGGGCCGGTTTGATTACTGTTTGCAGATGGCCAAAGAGTGCCGCTTGGCCAAAAAGGATATGTTCTCGCCAAAGCCCGATGGGGAGAAGGCCATCCAGAGAAGTCAGAAGCAGTGAGTTACAGCGGCAGGTTGCGGTGGATTGAGGGACTCAACTTGCCTGAACGGAAGTTACGTTTCTAACAAAATCAGGTCGTCGTAGGTTTCGCGTTTTCTGATTACCGAGAAATTATCGCCACCGACGATGGTCTCGGCGGGTCGGCAGCGGGCGTTGTAATTGCTGCTCATCGTAAAACCATAAGCACCGGCGGTAAAAATAGAGAGCAAATCGCCGCGTTTGACGGGGGGGATGGCCCTATCCTTTGCAAAGAAATCCGCGCTCTCACAAATCGGGCCGACCACATCCACGACCTCGCTGCCAGCTAATTGCATGTCCTTCGTGCGTTTTGCGGGAACGAATTTGCCGTCAACTTTGGCAGGCCATATAAAATGAAAGGCGTCATACAACGAGGGTCTAATCAAGTCATTCATTCCGGCATCAACAATGACAAACTTCTTACTTCCCCCCTGTTTGGTGAACAGGACGCGAGTCAGGAGTATCGCGGCGTTGGCGGCGATGCTCTTACCAGGCTCTAAGATTAGTTTAAGGTTTTTGTCTTTAAGCAAAGGAATAATACCCGCGGCATAGTCGGCTGCGGATGGTACTGTTTCCGTTTCGTAGTCAGCGCCGTAGCCGCCGCCGAGGTCGATGGTTTCGATTGTATGACCATTTTTGCGAAGCTGGTCGATAAGTGGTAAGACCTTCTGCACGGCCTCGACATAAGGATCGATTTTCTTGCCGCCCGTACCTAAATGAACATGGATGGCACAAAGATCCACCACGCCGTTATCGCCGTAATCGGCGAAAACTTTCATTGCCCTCTCTATATCGACGCCGAATTTAGTCTCTCTCTTACCTGTAGTGAGAAATGCGTGAGTTTTGTACTCGATGTCAGGATTGACACGAAGAGCAGCTCTGGGATTTTTGATTTTTCTTTGTTTCTGTTTAACCAGGCAAATGAGGTTCTCCAACTCTTGTTCTGACTCGATGTTGAAATAGGCGATGCCCGCGTCCAATGCTTCGAGGATTTCCTTATCAGTTTTGCCGACACCAGCAAAAACGATTTTAGATGGATCGCCCCCGGCCTGGAGGACACGATACAATTCGCCGCCGCTAACAATATCGAAGCCGCTGCCGATTTGGGCCATTAGTTTCAAGATAGTCAGGTTGCCGCACGCTTTCACAGAATAGCAGATTGTTGTATCAAGCTCTTTGTAGGCCTTTCTTATCTTGGTGAAATGGTCTACGAAGGTTGCCTTACTGTAGATGTAGACGGGTGTGCCAACCTCAGCGGCAATTGCATCCACATCCACATCCTCAGCAAACAAGTGGCCATTTTTATAATTGAAATGGTCCATAGACTCTGGCCTTTCCGCCTAAAACCTAATTCTATTGCAGCTCTATGCGCCCATTGTGCTCTATCGCAGATAGAAGTATACGAACCCTGTGCGGAATTTCAACAGACAAGGTGAACTGTCATATTAGAAAACGCTGGAAGAGATGCTTGGGTTTGATTACGAGGATTCCGTCCAAAAACAAAAATGGAAGGTTCCCGGCCAAGGCACCTTCCATTTTTTCGTCAGTCTGCCGCCTGTCCATACCAGTGAACGCGGCAGACTATCACCACGTTGTCACGCTATTTTTTCTTTGATCCTTTTTTCTTCGTGGTTTTCTTCGTGGTTTTCTTCTGGGCTGCTTTTTTCTTTGCCATTATTCTTCTCCTTTCGGTTGAGTAGTTCTGGTATTTACCTCAACGCGGTAATACCATTTTTTGGTTCGAGATTGTGTCAATTACAACAATAGTCGTATTAACAACTTCTGTAATGTTATTTATCGTCCAAATATTTGTGAATCCTTCATAAAATTTTTTTGTCGGCGGAATTATAGCAACACCAGCTTGACTTTCAGGACCGGCGTGTGTTTGCTTATGCTGTCCGGCGTGGGAAGATTTCCATGCTTGGGGACAGAATATTTCTCTTAAAAGACATACAGTTTGCCCGTTGGTTGCTTTATGAGTCAAAGCAAAATAGCCTTGTTCGGCGGCACCTTTGACCCTATCCACCTGGGTCACACCGGTGTTGCAAGTGCAGCAGCCGGTCATATTGGAGCCGAGAAACTCGTATTCATACCGGCCAAGCGTTCACCATTGAAGGGCTTTTCCCCAAAGGCAAGTGACGAAGACCGCTTGAATATGATATCGCTTGCGATCTGCGGCGATGCACAGTTCGAGGCCAGTGACTACGAGTTACGTAAAGCCGCCCCAAGCTACACACTCCAAACGGTGAGGTTCTTTCAAGCACAGTGCGGCGAGCACACCTTGCTCTACTGGCTGCTCGGAGCCGACAGCATAGACGATTTACCCTATTGGCACCGGATTGAGGAGTTGATTGACGAGTGTAATGTGGCAGTTATGTATAGGGCAGGGTGCGAGAAGCCGGATTTTGCAACATTTGAGTCTGTCTGGGGCAGCGAGCGAGTCCGCAAACTCCAGCAAAATGTCATTGAGACACCCTTAATCGACATAAGCAGCACCGAAGTAAGGAAAAGGTTGGCTGCCGGAGAAGACGTGTCCGCGATGATTCACCCGGCAGTTGCAGACTACATCCGCAAGCACGACCTCTATCGCTGAAAGGTGTGTACTTCTACCTCATCAAACAGCGCGTAGCTGCCTTCTAAGCCAGTCATACCAGGCTGTTAGCCCATCACCTGTTCTTGCGGATACCGGGAAAATCTCGACAGATTTGTTCAGTCTGTGGGCGTCAATCCTGACTCTTTCGATGTCGAAATCAATATTTCCCGATCCAAGCAGGTCGGTTTTATTGATGAGCAGGGCCTTCGACTTGGCGAATATGCTGGGATACTTGGCGGGCTTGTCATCGCCTTCTGCTACAGAGAGAACAACGACCTTGGCATTTTCTCCAAGTTCAAACGCTGCAGGACATACAAGATTGCCCACATTCTCTATGAAGACTAAATCTAAATCATTCAGGGGCAACTTCTGCAAGGCGCCATGCACCTGAGCAGCAGAAAGATGGCAGGCGCCATTGGTGTTAATCTGAATCGCAGGGGCCTGGGTGGTCCGTATCCTCTCAGCGTCGATGTCTGTCCGAATGTCACCCTCGATAACGCCGATCTTGATTTCACCCTTCAGGTCGGTAATTGTTCTTACAAGAATCGTAGTTTTGCCGGAGCCGGGTGATGAAATCATATTCAGGCACAATTTTTTGTGGGTAGTTAGAAGTTGACTATTTTTGAGGGCGAATTCCTCGTTTGCACTGAGGATCTTTTTTCTTGTGTCAATCTTGTCCATATCCTATTTTTCCCCAAATTCTATCTGCTCAAGAAGCAATGGTGCATCGTCGAGCAGCTCGAAATCTTCGCCTCCACAGTTGGAGCATTTAGGCGCAGCCGACTCAACACCGAAGATTTCGCCACAGCTTCGACATCGTGCTTGCAGGACCTTGTGTTCTATCTGCAATTTGAGGCCTCCGCAAGCAGTGTTCTTGGCAAGGGCATCAAAAGCAAAGCAGAGCACCTCATCGTTCACAGCACTAAGTGCTCCACAGCTTATTTTTGCCGCGACAGGTTTACGGTTGTGTTTCTTTGATTCCTCCAATATTGCCGCAAGCAAATTCTGAGCCAAAACAATCTCGTGCATCAGCAAATCCTCGGTAGCTCGCGCCCGTACGGCATCTGCACAATCCTTCTCCCGCCGATTCTAGTAATAAGCTCTACAAGAGGCATATCGCGGGTTTCCACGACCCGGCCAATCACACTTGCATCCTTACCCAACGGGTGATTCCTGCATATCCTTAAACAATCGTCAATAGATTCCGGGGCAGCAACCGTGACGAACTTACCCTCATTTGCGATATTGAGGATGTCGAAGCCGAGCATGTCGGCCGCAGCTTGCACTGTCGGGTTGACCGGGATAACAGCCTCGTCAATCTCGATGCTGAGTCCGCTTGCTTCCGCAATTTCATTAAGCGTCGCGGCCAAGCCGCCGCGAGTCGGGTCTCGCATGAATTTTATGCCGGCGGTGTTTTCTAAAAGTTCGCAAGTCAACCCCGCCAAACCCGCACAATCGCTTTTCAACCGAGATTCAAAGCTGATACCTTCCCTCTGGGATATAATCGTCATCCCGTGGTCGGCGATTGTGCCGTTAATGATGATTTTGTCACCGACAGCGATTTTCTCTATTCCTAAATCGACGCCGGCAAGTCTGATTCCGATCCCAGCGGTGTTGATGAAAATCTTGTCGGCAGAGCCGGCCTCGACCGTCTTGGTGTCGCCGGTGACAACCGCGATATTGTTCTCCTCCGCCGCTCGTCTAATGCTGGTAAGAATCTTATCGAACACTTCAAACTCGAAGCCTTCCTCGATAATGAACGACAGCGCCAGGGCCACGGGTTTCGAGCCGGTGACTGCAAGGTCGTTAACCGTCCCGCAGACGGCGAGTTTTCCGATGTCGCCACCGTTAAAAACCAGCGGCTTGACCACATAGCTGTCTGTCGTGAAGCAAATCGAGTTCGAGGCCAAATCGAGCTTAGCAGCATCCTCCAGTTTTGCCAGGATATTGTTGCCCAACACCGGCAGGATATGGTCATGGATCAGTTGATGTGTCAGTTGACCACCGCCGCCGTGGGCAAGCAGAAATCTATCGTTCTGAGTGGTTGTCATGGGTTGTTTTTTTTCTTTCGGCCGTACTTGAACCACGCTGCGCAAGTGCCTTCTGAGCTTACCATACACGGGCCGATAGGCGTTTGGGGTGTACAATTCTTGCCGAATAGGCAGCATTGGGGCGGGTCGATCAGACCGCACAATACGTCGCCGCATTTGCAGCCGGGGTTCTCTTCACTCGGTGTTTCAACAATCTCGAAGCGTTTCATAGCGTCAAATCTGCGGTATTTGTCTTTGAGTCTGAGCGTGCTTTGGGGTATTACACCGAGACCACGCCAAGAACCATCTGCGGCCTCGAAATACTCAGCGATGATTTGCTGAGCCGTCGTGTTGCCGCTCTCAGTCACTACCGCGGTATAAACCGATTTCAATTCAGCTTTGCCGGTCGCGAGCTGATTGCAGATTTCTGCGAGGCCCTCCATAATTTGAATTGGCTCAAAGCCGGCCACGACGCAACGTTTGCCGAAGTCTTTAACTATCCGGCCAAAGGCGCCGTATCCGATTACGGCACTAACATGTCCTGGGCAGAGAAATCCGTCTATGTTGGCATTTTTGCCGGAAAGTAACGCCCCCATCGCAGGGATGACCAATTTGTGACCGCTCAGGATGCAGAAGTTATCAATAGACTGCTGGACCGCCTCTCTTACTACAACCGCTGTGGATGGCGCGGTGGTCTCAAAACCAACAGCTACAAAAACCACCACCTTGTCGGGATTGTCCCGCGCCAATTGCAGTGCATCTTCGCTGCTGAGGACCAATTTGACATTTCCTTTTTTGGTTTTGGTTTCAAGTGAACCATCTTTACCCGGGACACGCACCATGTCGCCGTAGGTCGCTATCACGCAATCGTCACGATTAGCCAGGTGGAGAACAGTATCTATGTAGCCTTGGTCGGTAACACAGACAGGGCAGCCAGGTCCCGAAATGAGCCGCAGTCTCTTCGGCAAAATGGACCGGATACCGTTACGGAAGATCGAGACTGTGTGAGTGCCACACACCTCCATTATATTGATCTGCCGGCATAGTTTCTTGCAAACGGCCTCAATGGTTTTGCGTGCGTTATTGATTCGGTCGAGCATTTTTTCGTATATCGTAATTCGTATATCGTACTTTGTAGTTCGTATCTCGTACTTGGCTGCAAATAGAGGATTCCTATCCTGAGACCTTGTTTGGCGTTTTCTCGAAGTCATCTATCTGCGCGAACAGCTCCCAGGTCTTCCTGGCTTCTTCTTCATCAACAAGCGAAATGGCAAAGCCGGCGTGCACGAGTACTAAATCGCCGATTTTGGCTGCCGGTAGGAGTATAGTCTTCGCCCGCCAGCGGTTGCCCATCGCATCAACTACCGCATTGTCAGCTTCCAACTCAATTATTCTTGCTGGTATCGCTAAACACATATTCGTAGTTCGTATATCGTATTTCGTATATCGTAGTTTGTCATTGCGGTTACGCTCGGAAACGACATCGAGCGTACAGAATGCAATTCGGTCGAGATTGTATTGCTTGGTAGGGCTGAGGTCAATCTTTGGTATCACACAGTCGCTATCCGACTTCAACATCCAAAGTGGTGGGCCGCGCATGCCGCGATGGCCTATGCAATTACGATGTTCTTTACCCCACTTTCGATTCCACTACAGCGTCATTTCAAATAATCCCAATTCGACTTTCCCTTGAGACTACTGAGCAACTGGTCCAATATCGACTGACATTCTTCTTTGGTTTCGGTTGGTCCGGCAATGTGAATCTGGATTGCTTCTCTTGCCAGCGGAATTTGTACCGACCAGGTTGTCAGGGTGGTACCACCTAACGGGATTCTGCTAATGAATGCTTCAACCGGATACCCCTGCCAACTCTTCTGCACAACCTCGATTGTGGAAGCCTTAGGCAATTTCTTACGCATCTTCTCAATATCTCTTGGGCTGGTAGGCTCCTTGCTGATTGTACCACCCAACCGGCCTATGTTTATTGAAATGTTTGCCGACCCGCCCGGTTGGAACTTCACATAAGAGTAAAGAACATTATGAATATTGCTGCCTGATGGATTTGACTCGAAACCTGTAGGAATCTCGAGCCTAAATCCTATGGATGTATCTATAACCTTTGTCGAATTCTCAATTATATTCGGCATCGACCGCAACTGCGCCTCTGAGTACGCTGGAATGTTAATTTCTGGCGTGTGTTTGAGCGCAGGTATTAGAAAAATGGCCGAAGCGATTAATACACCATTCAGCACCGCTCCAGTCACCGCATATCCCAAAATCCCTTTTCTACCTTGTTTACGCACCGCCGCCAGAGCCATAATGGACAAGATTAACCCGACAACAATCAGAGCTCCTGACGCGATAACCATTTTCGCTTGCGGCAAACCTCGCACTACAAGGAAAACCACAATGTTCATCCCAAGGGCTACCATAGGGATCAAAAGACTAAATCTCGCTGCCCACAAGGCAAATCGGCTCCTGTCCTTAGTTTGCTGCTTTCTGGAATCCTTCCCCATTTTAAACTCCATTTATCAATAATCATGCACTGAACAGATTTGCTATTGTCGGCTAATCTCCTGGGGATTGTACTTGGTGCGGCCAAGAAGCACTAACAATTTGTGTGATTAGAGAGAGACTCACACACAACACCAGCCTGTTACCGGTGAATGGGTGATCGTGTTCCATGATTTGCGTTGGGCCTTCTACAGACCTCGACTTGCTATGCCCAGAGATGAATCCGTTGGGATGTGCTTTACACAAGACAACAACCAATCCAGGCCGGGGACAAACCGAATTCCATCACGAAACCAAAGATAAAATGATCGACGAAGATGACTCCACCAAAGATGCAATCAAAACCTTTAAATCCTGATCTACCACAGTGTCATTTCGAGCGAGCCGAAGGCGAGTCGAGAAATCTATTCTCAACAGACTTCTCCACCCCGGTTGGGGTAACGTCCCCCCGACGATAAGGCACAATCTCTGTCTATAATTCGACCTGCAGTATCCAAAATGGTGTGCTCAGCACATCCTACCTAACTATACTATGTATACGACTATTTTGGTCGAACAGGCTTGTATTCGTCTATCACAAGCAAGGGGATACTGCTATCTTCCTCTGTAAAGGTCCCTGCAAGTCTGATTTTTGCATCTATTGAGGTAGTATCACGTTGCACTCGTTCAAAGTAGTTAGCTGCATCGCCGCTTACAAAAGCGTTTATATACGGCGATTCAGGGGTAGGACCCGTGAAAAGGCGCACACAGAGTGCTTCGCCAGGATGAAGACCTGCTGCTTTAGCCCTATCCAGATGAGCCGGTCGCACTACCCCCACCAAGAACCGGCCTTGTACTGTTTCACCAACATGCCCTGCAGGGCGAAGACTCAAGGCCCGGTTTGTGAGGAAGAAAGATCCCGCCTGCGCGGGTATGGCGACCTCTACACCCTCATGCTGAGAGGGAGGCCTTAGACTGAGTGCTTTTGCGACTGCGTCACCTACCCGCTGGTTCCTCTGTGCCTCGTTTAGGTTATTCAAATCCTCAGCCTGAAGGCTTCCATATGGTCTCGGAAGAGCGCTCGGAGTCATGCCCTTGTGGCAGAAGATGAGGATGCGAACCTGCCTTGACCAGGCAACGCCGAGTTCAAAGTTGATCCATGGCCTACCAAGCGCGTCGATACTCATCAATACGAGAAGCGCGTTTGTCTCCTTTAGTGCATTTATGATTTTATCTTCCCAGTCGTCCCCAGGAGCGATTGAATCCCAGGTCGAGGCCATAAATATCTCCAACCCAGCTGACTTGAACGTGCTATTAAGATACTCGCAGATTTCCTCCGCGACCCCTTTGTCGTCGGAGTAATAGCTAATGAAAATTTTCATTCTCGCGTCCCTTTCAAAGAATTTGCCGCCACTTCCTAAATTCTACCCCAAACACATGCGATGTCCTCTGCATGCCGAAAAACTACAACACCTATCTAATTCTCGAAACAAGCGAACAATCTCACACTATCTCAGTCATATTGACCTTTCCTTCAAATCTCGCGCAACATTATATGTCTGTAACTCATACCCGTCAAGCAATTTGGCCAGCAACGATCCAGAAATCGGGCGAATCCAGCAAGCAGCCAAATCTGTTGACAGTTCTGTCCGATTAACGTTTAATCTTATCAGGACTCAATTTGGCTGACTCTAACAACATTGATGAGGGCAGTAACATGAATGCTTACACTGACAATATAAAACAATCTATAGTCCCAATTCTCAGGCGGTACGGCGTCACAAAAGCCGCTTTATTCGGCTCAGCCGTCAAGGGCAAAGGTGCTCCCAGTGACATTGACATACTTGTCCAAATTGATGATGATATCAGCCTTCTACAATTCGTGGCCCTCAAGCTTGAACTCGAACAAATACTGCAAAAAAGTGTCGATCTGGTCGAATACGACACCATCAAGCCTCGCCTGCGCGACAGCATCTTGAAGGAACAGGAAGCAATCCTATGACCAGAGACCTCAGACTATATATCGAAGATATTCTCGACAGTATCGCAAGAATCGAGCAATACACCGCCGACGTTAATCGGCAGAGGTTCATGACCGACGTCCAGGTGCAAGACTCAGTCCTGCGCAGGTTAGAGATCATAGGCGAAGCCGTCAAAAACATTCCCCAGGAACTCAGGAACAAATACCCCGACATTCCTTGGAGAGACATTGCCGGATTGCGAGATGTTCTAATCCATCAATATTTTGGCGTAAATATTAGGAGAGCATGGAAAGTTATCACTGATGATATTCCAGTTCTGAAAGCAAAACTGCTTCAGATAAGTGAGGAATTAGCTGATGACGACGCCAATCTTTGAACGATCGAGAACGACTTTTGTTGGGCATACAATCTGCGAGAATACAAAATGAAAAGACTTTGGGTAAATTGCGTTCCGTACAACAAGCAAGTCGCCATTGCGGCACTTGAAAGTGGGGCTGAGGCGGTCATGCTGGCGGATGGCGAGAGCGACAAGGTCCGTCAGTTCGGCAAAATCAAAACAGTCGAGAAGAACGGCGACATCCGGCCGGGAGTAGATATTGAGCTCATCGATATCGCCTGCAAGGCCGATGAAGATAAAGCAGCAGCGGTGCCTGCCAACAAGACTGTCGTTCTTAGAATGCTGGATTGGACGGTCATACCAATTGAAAACCTGCTTGCCCGCCGGGGTAAGAATATCATAGTCCAGGTCGAAAACAGCCAACAAGCCAAGCTGATGGTCGAAATCCTTGAAAAAGGTGTGGATGGCATCCTACTCAACACCACCGACGTAAACGAAATCAAAAAGACCGCCGAGATTGTTCACGGCATAAGCGAAAGAGTCGCCCTTGTTACGGCGACAATCACTGCCACGAAACAGCTCGGTATGGGCGACCGCTCATGTCTTGATACCTGTACGCAGATGGCCCTCGGCGAAGGTATGCTCGTGGGAAATACCGCTTCCGGTTTTTTTCTTGTGCATTCCGAATCCATCGACAACCCCTACGTTGCATCCAGGCCATTTCGTGTGAACGCGGGGGCCGTGCACGCATATACTTTAACCCCGGAGGGCAAGACGAAATATCTCGCCGACCTTAAAGCCGGCGATGAAGTCATGCTTGTGAATTTCCAGGGTAAAAGCCAGACGGCGTACCTCGGCAGAAACAAGATTGAAAAACGCCCCATGATGCTTATCGAAGCCGAGGCCGAGGGTCAGCCCATAAGCTTAGTTGTACAAAACGCCGAGACAATCCGCTTGGTCGGCACCGACGGCAAAGCTATTTCAGTGACAACTCTTAAGAGCGGCGACAAGGTACTCGCTCATATCGAGAAGGCAGGCAGGCACTTCGGTATGTCGGTAGATGAAACTCTTATAGAAAGATAGTCCTTCACCACATCAAGTATGCCCACTGAGGCACCATGGAGGTTGTATATGAAACCGGTAAAGACTGAACAAAAGCATTCACACCATGTCAAAGGAACAAAATTTGTCTGGCCGCGAAGTAAGATGCGTTTATTGAAGTACCTATTCCCTATCGCAGGATTGCTGTCTCTAATATGGTTCTTGTTGCGAGTTATACCAAAACCATCTCGCGCGACGTATCCATGCCAACGGGTCGCGTTCCCAATAGCGTCCGGGTTTGTGGTGTGGCTTCTCAGCCTGGCAGGGGCAATTACAGCTTTCAAAAAAGGCAGGAATCTGCTCAAACAATCTCGATTGCTGCTCGCTTGCGGTTGTCTGATGGTAGCGGTCGGGCTGGGCATGGCAGCGATAATCAACATGCCCGAAAAGCAGGTCCTCGCAGGTCAGCAAAACAGCCTTTCGCCTATCGGCGAGGCTAAAGGGATATTTCCGGGTCGAGTTGTCTGGGTGCATAACCCTGATGCGACGGATTGGCAAGGGCCCGGTAACGACCATTGGTGGGAAAAGGGCCATACCAACCAGGCGGTTGTGGAGAAGATGCTGTCTCAGTCAATCCAGGCTGTTGCCGGCGAAACCACCGATGCGGCAGCATGGGATAAGCTCTTTAGATACCTGAACAAAACCAGAGGCAAAGGGGATGTGGGCTACAAGGGCGGTGAAAAAGTAGTAATCAAGGTCAACTTTGTCGGTATGATTATGCGAGGCGGCGGTGTCAATTCTGAAACCTACAGCCTTGACAACCAGCAAGATTATATGAACACTTCGCCACAGGCAATAATTGCAGTGTTGCGACAGCTTGTGGGCACCGTGGGCGTCAAACAATCCGACATCACGGTCTGTGACAGCCTGGCATATTTCGCCAATGAATATTATGATATTCTAAATAAAGAATTTCCGAATGTACGTTATGGTGATTATGCCGGGAAATTCGGGCGGATCAAAATGCAGCCGTCCGCCGTGCCGTTCTACTGGAGCTGCAGGCCCCAGGGAATCACACAGGACTATATCCCCACAGTCTACGTTGAGGCTGAATACCTCATTAATCTGGCAAACCTCAAGGCCCACACCGGTGCCGGCGTAACCCTTTGTGCAAAGAACCATTTTGGTTCTCTTGTCAGAACGCCTGTGCAGAAAGGCTACTATGATATGCACAAGAACACCTTCGCAGAGGGCACAGGTATGTATCGACCACAGGTAGACCTGATGGGTCACGCACACATCGGCGGCAAAACCGTACTGTACCTGTTCGACGGCCTTTATTGCGGCACCCATCCGATAGATAGGGCCCCCAGCAAATGGAAGTCGCCTCCTTTCAACGGCGACTGGACATCCAGCATATTCGCCTCACAGGACCCGGTGGCAATCGACTCGGTGGGGCTAGACTTCCTGCAGGCAGAATATGACAAGCACCCGCGTAAGAGCGGCGTCGATGATTATCTCCGTGAAGCTGCGCTGGCCGACAATCCGCCTTCAGGCACATTCTACGACCCCGACCACCAGACCAACGTTAAAAAGCTGTCGAGCCTCGGTATCCACGAGCATTGGAACAATCCAAACGAGAAGAAGTACACACGCAATCTCGGCTCGGCAAAAGGTATAGAGCTTGTGGCCCTTGGGCAGACGGCAGCTCCTGCAAAAACCGGCGTCACAGCCGAAGGTGCAAAGCTAACAAAACTCGCCGATACTTTTAAGTTCACCGAGGGCCCCGCAGAGGATTCCGAGGGCAACATCTTTTTCACCGACCAGCCCAATAACCGCATTTATAAGTGGTCGGTGGACGGCAAATTGTCGGTCTTTCTTGATGATGCAGGCCGGTCCAACGGGCTTTATTTTGACAAGTCCGGCAACCTGTATGCCTGCGCGGACCTGAACAACGAGCTATGGATGATTGACACAAAAGGCAAGGTGACGGTGCTGGTCAAGGACTACAAAGGCAAGAAACTTAACGGCCCGAACGACCTCTGGATAGACCCGAAAGGCGGCATATATTTCACCGATCCGTTCTACAAGAGAGATTATTGGAAGCGCGGCCCAATGGAGCAGGACGGCCAGCATGTATATTATCTCTCGCCGGATAGAAAAACTCTTATTAGAGTGGCAAACGACCTGGTTCAGCCCAATGGCATTATCGGCACTTCCGACGGTAAGATGCTCTATGTTGCCGACATCGGAGGTCGAAAGACGTATTCATATACAATCAATACCGATGGAACGCTCTCCAACAAGAAGCTTTTTACCTCGATGGGTTCTGACGGCATGACGATTGACAATGAAGGCAACATCTACCTGACCGGAAAGGGCGTTACCGTATTCAATACCGCTGGTGAGAAAATCGAACAGATTGACGTCCCAGCCGGTTGGACAGCCAATGTAACGTTCGGCGGAAAAGACAGACAAACACTTTTCATTACTGCTCAGACCTCGTTATACTCGATTCGGATGCGGACCAAGGGCATCTGACAAAGAACAGGGATTTCCCGAGTCGGAGTATTCTCAGCTACCTTGACATTGCACCGGCTGGGGGCTACACTGCTAACGGATTAGATACACTCAGGTTCATTTCCTACTCATGATAAAGAGGTATTCAAACGGAGCGGACCGATGAGCGATGCCGAGCAAGAAAACAATAAGCGGCCAGGCAAGGAGGAACTGCCTCCCACGGCCAGCTTTAGCGACCTGGTGTTAGGCCCGGGCAGCCGGATCGGTCGATTCCGGATCGAGCGAGAGCTGGGCCGAGGTGCGGTGGGGGTGGTTTATCTGGCCCATGACACCAAGCTCGACCGCCCGGTCGCTATCAAAAGTCTGTCGGCTGAGGTAACGGGCAACCGCATGGCCCTGTCGCGCTGGAAGCGTGAGGCCCGACTTCTGGCTTCATTGAATCATCCGAACATCGCCACCATCCACGAAGAACTCGAAGTGGCTGAGGGGGTGGGCTATCTGGTTCTCGAATACGTCCCCGGCCAGACGCTGTCTGAGTTGATAGCACAGGGACCAGTTAAGCTGGAAGAGGCGTTATCCATAACCCTGCAGATTGCTGAAGCGGTGGCGGCGGCACACGAGCACGGCGTCATCCACCGTGACCTAAAGCCCGGCAATATCAAGATAACACCGGAAGGGAAAGTGAAAGTTCTCGACTTTGGCTTAGCCAAGACGGTCGGCGGTGAACCTTCAGAGAAGCTGAGCACCACGACTGAGCCCGGCAAGATCATTGGTACGCCCGCATATATGAGCCCTGAACAGGCCCGCGGCAACCCCACGGATGAGCGCAGCGACATCTGGTCATTCGCCTGTGTACTATACGAGATGCTAACCGGCATGGTTCCCTTCAAAGGCGAGACAGTTTCCGACACCATAGCCAACATTCTGGATCGCGTCCCTGATTGGGACGCGCTGCCCAAGAGTACGCCGGCGAATATTCAGGTTCTACTGCGTCGCTGTTTGGAGAAAGACCCGCGCCGGCGGCTTCAGCACATCGGAGACGCGGCCATCGAAATCAGCGAAACGATGAACTTACCGGTGATAGCACCGCCGGTTACTCGCGTCCAAGTCGGTGCCGCTGGGCCTAAATGTCTCGAACGTGCTGTTGTGTGGTCATTAGGTGGGCTGATGTTTCTGATTGGAACTGTGGCTGTGTGGACTTCTGTACGTTCGGGGCCTTCAACACCGACCCCGGTTGTCCGCTTTCCCCTGAGCCTGGCGCGGAATCAAACACCCTATGAAGTGATCGTCTCGCCGAACGGTGACCGACTGGTCTATGTAGTTGGTGTTGGCGCGACCACCCAACTCTTCGTGCGCGAGCCCGGCCAGATCGAGGATAAAGAACTGCCCGACACGAAGGGCGCCATTTATCCGTTCTTTTCCCCGGATGGTCAATGGGTTGGCTTCTTTGCAGGTGGCCAATTAAACAAGCTTTTTCTTGACGGTGGCAAGCCGATTCGCCTCTGTGATGCGGCAAATCCTATGGGTGGATGCTGGGGCGCCGACGGCATGATTTACTTTTGTCCCGAGCCGTATGGCGGTCTTTGGAAGGTCTCGGCCGATGGGGGCAAACCAGAACAGGTAACGACACCGGACCCAGAAAAAGGCGAGTTGGGCCATTGGTTCCCCGAGACCTTACCGGGAGGTGGGTCCTTGCTCTTTACAATTTGGAAAACTGCGCTCAGCAATGCCCGTGTAGCCGTGCTCTCACAAAAGACAGGTAAGTGGCGAACGCTTGTTATCGGCGGCTCTGGCGCCCGCTACTCACCCACCGGCCATTTACTCTATGCTCAATCTGGGACGCTAATGGCGGCGCCTTTCGATCTAAAGCAGTTCAAGGTCGGTAAGCCACATCCGGTCCTCGAAGGTCTCGCGCAATTTTCCTATAGTGGGTTTGCGCCTTTCTCTTTTTCCCGAGATGGATTGCTCTGTTATGTCCGAGGTGGCGAATGGCTGGCCCGGCGTCAGTTAGTTTGGGTCAACCGCCAGGGCGAAGAGGAATCGCTGAAGAAATTACCGCCGGGAGCATACACAGACCCGCGGGTATCGCCCAATGGGCGGAGCCTGGCCTTCACTAAATTCGAAGGTGGTTACTACAATATATGGGTTCATAAATTTGCAAGCGGGACAACAACACAACTAACCTTCAAGAGCGACAACTTATATCCTATCTGGACACCGGATGGCGCCAGGTTGACGTTCACAACCTATAGGGCCGGACCATGGGAGGTGTACTGGATGCCTGCGGACGGGAGCAGCACCGAAGAGCCGCTCCTGACGGGTCCAAATGATCAATATGCCAGCTCCTGGTCACCAGACGGCAAGGTACTGCTCTTTACCAAATATAACCTGGCCAAGAGCGGCGACATTTTGTCCTTCTGCACAGAGGATCCGAATAGCCCACAACCTTTGTTACACGAATCGTATAGTGAATACAATGCCGTTTTCTCTCCAGACGGACACTGGATTGCATACCAGTCCAACCAGGAAGGCCGGGATGAGGTCTATGTGACCCGATATCCGGTACCTGGCGAGAAGTACAAGGTGTCAACCGATGGCGGCTGCGAGCCGCTGTGGTCTCCTGACGGTCGTGAGCTTTTCTACCGCAATGGCGACAAAGTGAGGGTCGTTACAGTTGACGCGAACTCCTCTCGATTTGACATCGCCAAACCACCGGAGACGCTCTTCGAAGGACAATATTCGGCAAGACCGTATAACGTGCAAAATTATGACATAACGCCCGATGGCCAGCGATTTATGATGGTCAAAGACAGCGAGGAGCAACCATCGGCTGCCCAGTTGATCGTCGTGCTCAATTGGTTTGAAGAGTTGAAACGGCTCGTGCCTTCGGGAAAAAAATAATGACGCTTTGACACACGTCTGGATTCTAAAATTAAAAGCCCGATATATAGTTGCGCTCTGATCAGTGAAAGGATATTAAAATGAGCAGGAAATGGTGTGGTTTATTGTCAATTGTGCTGGCCATGGCAACGACAATCGGCTGGGGCGCTGACAGCGTTGTCGCACCCGGCGCACAGGTTCAGAAACTTTGCGGCGGGTTTGCCTTTACCGAAGGTCCCGCTGCCGACGCCCAAGGAAATGTCTATTTCACGGACATACCGAACAATCGAATCCACAAGTGGTCGCTCGACGGTAAACTTTCCACATTCCGCGAGAACTCAGGCAGCGCCAACGGCCTTTATTTCGACAAGAAAGGAAACCTTCTGGTATGTGAAGGCGGCGGACGCCGAGTTGTGTCTATCTCCCCTAAAGGCGAAGTCGCCGTGCTTGCAGACAAATACCAGGATAAGAAATTCAACAGCCCGAATGACCTTTGGATTGATCCAAACGGCGGGGTGTACTTCACCGACCCGCGCTATGGCCCCAGAGATGGCATGGAACAGGATGGCGAACACGTTTACTACCTCTCACCGGATAGAAAGAATCTTATCCGCGTGATCAGCGATATGGTCAGACCCAACGGCCTCATAGGTACGCCGGACGGCAAGCTACTCTACGTAGCCGACCACGGCGGGGGCAAGACCTACGTCTATAAAATTAACAAAGACGGCAAGCTTTCCGACAAGAAGCTCTTTGCCCCCGAAGGCTCCGACGGAATGACTATGGATATCCAGGGCAATGTGTACCTCTGCACAAAGGTTGTCGCGGTATATAATAAAAAAGGAGAGAAATTACAGGAAATTCAGGTGCCTGAACAGCCTGCAAACGTCACGTTCGGTGGAAAGAATAAGCAGACTCTTTTCATAACCGCACGGACCTCGCTATACGCTGTCGAGATGACGGTAAAAGGCACATAAAGTTGCATGACGGTTGTGTTTCTTGTTGATAGATAGGCTGGTAGGAGAAACAATTATACATCAATCGCTGGTTTTCAAATGCTCCTGGGCCCAGACTGCAATTGCAGCGCCGGAAAGTAATACCAAACCGCAGATCAGTTGAAGAATATTCAAAGATTCACCGAAAATAACTCTGGAAACCAGAAACACAAGAAACGGCTGCGCCAGTACAACGAGCATTGGAATAGTCGCGCCGATACGTTTGATGGCCCAATAGTAAAGGACATGGGCTAAAGATATGCCCATAATCGCTGAGATAATCACTGCAAGCCACGGTTGATAACCGATTTCCAAAGCTCCGACCGGCCTACCGAAAACCATAGTGAAAATCCAGAGAACGATAGTAGTATAAAGGCTCATTACCGCAAAACCTTCACGAACATCTATATCCCGAAACGCTACCTTAGCACAAATAGTATATACACCCCATGCGAAACCTCCCGTCAGGGCGAGAATAATTCCTATGACTGTACCCCTTGCGGAAAAGTCTTCTTTGAAGTACACGACACCTACCAATCCGGCCATAGACAGAATCATCGCTGACCAGAATCGCCTGCTTTTGATAAGTGGCCTTTCCTCGGCAAAGAAAATAAGAGAAAAAGCGGCTATCCATAGAATACTCGTATTAGACAGCAGCACGAGAAAAGCCGGGTCAATATAATAAAAAGCCGCAGCCCAGGTGCTCTGCATCAGCACGTTGGGTAATGCCGGCAGCACTGCCCTTCGCCATGTGCAGAGGTCAAACCTGCCCCTTCTTGCCGGAATCAGCAAAAAAAACAGCCAGAACAAACACGCAACAGAATACCGCAGGGCATTCTGCGTCCAGAAGTCGAGGTGCCCGGTTAAGTACTTAATAAGAATCGGCCCAACCGACCAGCAGATAAGAGCTGCAACGGATGCAAGTGTCGCTGCAGTGTCGAATTTTCGGTATTTGGAGAGATGAATTTGTGCCGGTGCTGTAGGTTCTGTCATAACAGTACAAATCAAAATCGCCTGTCCTAAAAGCCATGATGAAGCATATCTACAATGATTTTCGCCGTTTCATCGCGAGCTTTCTTCTCCGTAAGAGGCTCCGCGAGGTTTATAAGCCCATCGGAAATTCTCTTCAGCTCGGTAGTATCCCTCAAAAGCCGGTCCACAGTCTCCACAATTGGCATGATTGAGCTAAAATACGGCATAAACTCCGGTACAAGTCTCCTGTCGGCCAAGAGATTCACCAGGCAGAAATGTTTCGGCCTGACTAGCCACCGGCCCACAAGATGCCAAAGGACCCTGCTGGTCTGGTACATTACAACCATGGGACAGCCGGCCGAGGCCACCTCCAATGTGGCGCTGCCGCTTGCAACAAGGGCAAAATCAGCGCGGGCTGCACTATCCTGCACTGAGTCTACAGAGTAGTCACACTCAAAGCCTGGAATGTGCGTCTTCATCAATAAGTCTCGCTTCTGATGGTCCGCAGCAACTGCGGTAAATGCAGCGCCGGGATATTTCTGCTTCAATTGTAACGCGATCTGTTGCATCGCTGGCCAGAGGGACTCAATCTCAGCCGTCCGCGAACCAGGCATCATCGCCAATTTGAGATTCTTGCAGTCAAAAACGCGGTAATCTTTCCTGTATCGGCTCAGGTCGGCGGGTAACACATCCAACAAGGGATTACCCACAAATGTAGTATCAACTCCTCTGCGACTAAACCATGCCTCTTCGAACGGCAGAATACAGCAGAGCTTGTCACAATATTTTCGCAGCTTGTTTATCCGCCAACCTGCCCAGGCCCATAACTGAGGAGCAACGTAGAACATGGTCTTGATATGAAGCCGCTTGGCCGCTTTTGCAACGTGCCAGTTGAAAGACGGCGAATCACATACAACCACCAAATCAACGCGGTTACTCTTCAAAAACGCCTCGATGCGCTTCACGAGCTTGTAGAAGTGGGCGACCTGCGCAAAAGCCTTGTACATCATTACCGACCTGCCGACAGTTACTTCAAGCAGCTCACAGCCCGCCGCAGCCATTTTAGACCCGCCGACGCCTATAAACTCAAAATCACAACCACTTTGTTTCAAAGCAGTTATCAAACCCGCACAGTGGGCATCTGCGCTCGGGTCGGCAGCACTAATGAAAAGACGATATTTTCGGTTTTGCATTCTCATGGCAGATCGTTGCTATTTGTTAACAATATTTGGGCAAAACAGCAATCAGATATTTTCTCAAGAAAACTATTGATCCGCTGCGAACACTGTGTTCTTATGTGAGTATATAATCACATATTCATTAAGTTTCGACTCTCTATGCCGATTCATCGCTGTCTGATAACAGCAATGAAGCAGTGTGTGCTTGTCTGAGGTTGTGTAATGATAGACAAAAAGAAGCAACTGAAATTCGAGAAGCAGGCGGAAATCATTAGTGGGATTGCACACCCTTTGCGAATCGCGGTTATCGACTTTCTTAAAGACGGCCCCCGTTGCGTCTGCGACATAGCACAAGCCGTCGGCTCAGAAAGGTCAAATGTCTCGCGACATCTTTCCGTGATGGTTGGTGCAGGTCTGCTCGAACACCGCAAAGAAGGGCTCAAGGTTATCTACAGGCTCAAGTGCCCGTGTATTTTGGATTTCCTCGGCTGTGTAACAGGCGTTCTTAGGCAACAGGCCAAAGACAACAAAAAACTACTTGATGTTCTTTAAGAGACAGGCTCTACTATGAACTGGAAGACGGAACTGAAAATCTTTGCTGCATTTGTAGTCATCTTTGTTGTCTTCTATTTTCTGCCTCTGGAAAATACGAAAATCCAGCAGGCTATACAGGAATCATTTAGGCTTTTACAGTGGTACATCCGAAATCATACGTTGCCCTGTGTTGTGCCGGCGTTATTCATCGCAGGCGCCATCATAACCTTCCTTTCTCAAAGCTCCGTCATGCGATACCTTGGCCCTAAAGCTAATCCGATCCTCGCTTATGGTGTCGCATCAGTAGCGGGTTGCGTCTTAGCAGTCTGTTCGTGTAGTGTGCTGCCGATGTTCGCGGGCATCTATAATCTCGGTGCGGGTCTCGGACCCGCAACTGCATTTTTATACTCAGGCCCCGGTATCAATGTACTGGCTATTTTCCTTAGTGCCCGCGTCCTTGGATTCTCCATCGGGATGGGGCGGTTTATCGGTGCGGTAGCCTTTTCAGTGATTATCGGTTTGCTTATGGCTGTGATATTTCGCAGGGGCGAGCGTGCAAAAGCCGAAGCGGCCCTTGCGATGCCGGAACCAGAAAAACCACGGCGTCACATCGTTAAGACTGCACTATTTCTTGGGTGTTTGATCCTGTTTCTTGTGTTCAGCGACTGGTACAATCCAGGCAACGTAACCGTCCGGACCACCGATGGCCGACAGTTCAAGGCAGTCGTCATCCACGAAACTAAGGATATGGTTCGGCTCCAGATTGAGCAGAACCTCGGCTCGGCGAAGTCCGGCGACAAGATAGAACTGGCCAAGACAGAAATCGCCGAGATGCAGGAACAGGACACTTGGGTTATCAGGATTCATAATATTCGGTGGTATCTGGCAGGACTCATGGGCCTGGCTGTTGTCATTATGACTTGGCGATGGTTCGAACGGGACGAAATCAAAGAATGGATGAACAATACCTGGAGTTTTACTAAATTGCTTGTTCCTTTGCTGTTTGGTGGCGTCTTTGTCGTAGGCTTCGTGAGTATGTTGCTGCCGGAGAAACAGGTCGCTCAATGGGTCGGCGATAACAGCCTGCGAAGCAACCTCATCGCCAGTGTCATCGGCGCTTTCTGGTATTTCGCGACTCTGACCGAAATTCCTATTACACAATCCCTGATGAATCTCGGTATGCACAAAGGCCCTGTCCTGGCATTGCTGCTCGCAGGCCCTGCTCTATCCCTGCCGAGTATGATTGTTATCCAGAGAATTATGGGAACGAAGAAAGCCGTTGTTTTCATTTCGCTGGTAATAGGGATGTCCACAATCACCGGAATGATCTTTGGGAAGTTCTTCTGAAAGGCCGCCCAATGAAAAGACTGCAAATCCTCGGCACCGGTTGTCCTAAGTGCAAAAAGTTAGCGGAGAACGCGGAAACTGCCGCCAAGAGTTTGGGCATCGATTATGAAATCGAGAAGGTTACAGACATAAACGAAATTATGAAATTCGGCGTGATGATGACGCCAGCTTTGGCCGTCGACGGTCAGGTAAAGGTAGTAGGCAAAGTGCCCTCGCCGGATGAGATCAAGAAAATGTTGGCGTGACCATTAAGGAAAAGAAGGAAAGGATGACAGATGGAAACTCAGCAATCCTGTGGATGCAGCGGTGGACCGAAACTGATATTTGCGTGCAGCGGGGCAGCCGATGTGGGGGAAATCGCTGACAGGGCGGCTAGAAAAATGACACACGACGGGGTAGGCCGGATGTTCTGTACAGCAGGTTTGGGCGGACGGATCAGCGGGATACTCAAGACAACGGAGTCGGCCGATCAGATTCTGGCTATCGACGGCTGTCCGCTTAATTGCGTCAAGTCCGGCCTGCAGCAGGCCGGATTCACGAAGTTCCAGCATCTTCAATTGGCCGACCTCGGGCTGGAGAAATGCAAAAGTCCCGTGACAGACAAGAACATCGAGACGGTAGTCAAGGCAGCATCCGCCCTGTTGACATAAGAAGGACGATATGAGTCCCGAGAAATCGCAATGATTTACCTGGTCCTTCTTCAGACTCAGTGTCCTTGCAGTGGTGGCAAGAGTAACCCGTGGCTTTTGCTGCTCTTGATCGCTGGCACATGGCTGCTAATTGACCGGATACGGCATACATTCACGAAAAAAGGGGAACGACCTATGAGCAAAACCATAAAGATTGGTATTGTCGCGGTTCTTGTAATCGCGGTGGCTGCTGTAATCGCCGTCAAGAAGAACAAGTCCGGCCAGGACACAACAATACCAGGCGGCGAAGTTGCAGCCCAGCAGGTGCCGACAGAATATAAACCGGAGCACCTCACTGGAAAGGGGCTGCCATCGCTGATTGACGTCGGGGCAGGCACCTGTATTCCCTGCAAGCTGATGGCTCCCATCCTCGAAGAGCTCAAAAAAGAGCTTCGAGGTAAAGCCACGGTACAGTTCCTTGACCTGAGTAAATACCCTGGCTTAGCCAAAGAATATCAAATCAGGGTAATGCCCACGCAAATTTTTTACGATGCTACCGGCAAAGAACTATTTCGTCACGAAGGCTTCTTCTCTAAAGTGGACATACTCACCAAATGGAAAGAGCTTGGCATTGACCTTGCCGCGACCGGCCTGCAACTGCCTACATTTGAGCATCTCTCTCCCGCCAAGCCAGATAATCGTCCCAAAGAAGAAATCTGCTACATGTGTGATGGTGACATAGATGCGAAAACACTGGTAACGGTTCAAACAGACAAGGGGCCGGTGCACCTGTGCAGCCCGCACTGCTATTTCATAATGTTTTCGTGCCTGACCGAAGACAAATCCGGTTTCGAGGAAAAGGTCTCAGTGACAGATTTCTCGACGGAGAAGCAGATACCTGCAACTTCGGTTGTGTATCTTTACGGCATCGACCAAAAAGGACGGCCAATCATCAAAGCCTTCGCCGACAAGCAAACAGCCCAGGCCGAACAGAAATCCTCCGGCGGCAGTATCACCAACTGGACTGTGCTTCGAGACAAGGAATTGGCCACGCGTTGCGGTTTCTGCGACCGTGCCGTTTACCCCGAAGATGCCGCATTAGTCAAAGCAGATGGCTTATACACTTGGGGTTGCTGTTCACACTGTGCACTGGGTGTGGCAACTCGCACGGGCAAAGATATAGAAGTCCACGAAAAAGACCGCCTCACGGGCCGGGAGATTATCGTGAAGACGCTTAACGGTCATGTCGCTTCGCTGGAGCCGGTGACCGCCGTCGCCTGGTTCGGCCAGCGGCAAAAACCAGACGGCACCTGGGCATCCGCCGGCTGCTTCCACCAGGGCTTTTTTGTAAACGCTGACAATCTCAAAAAGTGGGTCGAACAGCACCCTTATGAAACGGGGCGATTGATCAGCATAAATCAGGCTCTCGCTGACAAGATGAAACTATCGCCACAGCAAATCCAAAAAGCTTGTAAGATCGGCGAATGTACACCGAAGTGACCAACTATATATCCATGTATGGAGAGTATTATTATGACGACACGAAATGTTCTTCCATTATCTGCTATAATCCTGTTCGGAGTATTCGTCCTCAATGCCTGGGCCGCTGAACCGCCCAAGTCAATACCCGATGCTCCGGAGAAACCTGTCCTGGTTTGTGATGTTTATCCGGGTCTGGCATCAAGCAGCCTGACATACGCTCGCTTGTCTAATCTGCCGTCCGGCGTGATTTTCAGGGCAGATGGTCTCACCATTAAGCACAAGGACATTACCGATGAGATCGCTAAAGCCCCTACCGAAACGCAGGCGCAGCTCAGGAAGAACGCTTTCTATGTGCTGGAGAATATCGCCACACGCAAGCTACTCATCGTGATTGCCAAAGCAAAGATACCTGAGCAGAAGAAAGATCCCGCGGTTTCTGCCGAATCTGAGTTGATCCAAAAGTACCTCAAGGAAGTAGTGGCCAACGTTGAGGTCAGCAACGCGGAGGTAACTGAGTTCTACCAGAATAACAAGGACGCCTGCGGCGGGGCGACTCTGGATCAGGTAAAAGACCAGCTCAAGCAATACGTCCTCCAGCAAAAGCAGCAACAGGTCGTCGATGAGCATATTCGCACATTAGGCCAAAGGATGCCGGTGGAGGTCTCGGCCACTTGGACGAAGGAACAATCCATCCTGGCCAAAGATAATCCCGTGGACAAGGCCCGCGCCAGCGGCAAGCCCTCACTGGTGGATTTCGGCTCCACTGGTTGCCGACCCTGTGACATGCTCGCCCCTATCCTCGAAACGCTCAGGAAGAAATACGTCGGCAAGCTGAACGTAGTGTTCGTACACGTCGGCCAGGAACAAATCCTTGCAACGAGATACGGGGTTCAGACTATTCCCATGCAATTCTTCTACGACAAGAACGGCAAGGAGGTATTCCGCCATGTCGGGTTCTTCGCACAGCCGGAGATCGAGAAGATACTGGCGCAAATGGGGGTCGAATAACAGATGGAAAGGCTCTTCACGACCTTGACCCATGCAATCGAAGCAACACCCGCCATAGCTTTGACAGCGGCGTTCGTCTGGGGGATATTGAGCATTCTCCTCAGCCCCTGTCATTTAGCCAGCATCCCCCTAATCGTCGGATTCATAGACTCGCAGGGGCGGACATCGACAAAAAGAGCTTTCGTTACATCAACGCTTTTCGCAATAGGCATCCTCATTACTATCGGGCTTATCGGTGCGATAACGGCGGCCGCCGGGCGAATGATGGGCGATGTCGGCAAATATGGGAATTATTTTGTCGCCATTATCTTTTTTATCGTGGGACTATATCTGCTTGATGTGATTCCGATCCCGTGGTCCGGTCCCGGACAAATTGGCATGAAGCATAAGGGACTTTTAGCAGCCTTTATTATTGGACTTGTTTTCGGAATCGCACTCGGCCCCTGCACCTTTGCTTATATGGCCCCGATGTTGGCTGTAACATTCAAAACAGCGTCAACGAACCTATTCTATGGCGTATCTCTTTTGCTCGCTTACGGCGTTGGGCATTGTTCCGTCATAGTCTTCGCTGGAACCTGCACAGGGCTTGTCCAGCGATATATGGACTGGAATGAGAAATCCAAAGGAGCAGTTATTCTGAAAAAGATATGCGGCATCCTTGTACTACTCGGAGGCATTTATCTCATTTACACTGCTGCTTGACACAGTACGGGCCGGCCGGCACACACACGGGCGATCCACTCACCTTCGACCTATGAAAGGGACTGATGATGACAAAGTCAAAAATCAACCTGATAATCGATGCCTTGATGTTGCTGTGTGTGGCCGCAATCACAGGCATCGGCCTGCTGATCAAATATGTGCTCGTCCCGGGACAGGCACGATGGGCCATTTACGGACGCAACGTTGAGCTGTTCTTCTGGGGTCTCGACCGCCACCAGTGGGGTACAGTTCATCTTACTATTGGATTGGTTTTAATTACTCTGCTTATTCTGCACATCATCCTGCACTGGACGATGATTCTGGCAATCTACCGCTGCCTGATACTTAACCGTCTGATTCGCCGCATTATTGTAGTTGTCCTGATTTGCCTGACAGCCCTTTTCCTTGTCTTCTCTTGCTTCGTCAAACCCGAAGTACGCGAAGGCGGCCGTGGGCGAGAGCAAGGCTGGCGAGGCTTTGGAAGGCGCATAAGTCGGACCGAGTCAAGCCAGGTGCCCGCGCCTCAAGTCACAGCCGTATCTGTTTGTTGGATTGTTCACACAAGTAAGTCAAAATCGGAGCCAAATTGGGAGGTATAAAAATGGATCGAAGAGAATTCATGAGCAAAACACTCGCAGCCGGAGCTGCTGTTGGTCTTGCGTCAGCTCCTGCAGGAGCAGCACGAGACAAAGCTGTCCGGATTGTGGGAGTTTCATGCAGCCCTCGCAAAGGCAAGACCACTGCCACGAGCGTCAAAGTAGCTCTTGATGCTGCCAAAAGCGTCAACCCCCGGATCGAGACGGAGTTGCTCGACCTTGGAGGCCTTGAAATCTCAGGAACGCCGGGCGGCACGACATCTGCTGATCTACCACAGATCTGGGACGATTTCGATGTAGTCGTGCTGCCGAAACTTCGTGACCCCGTACCTGACGGCCTGATCATCGGCTCACCGTGCTACTTCCGCAGCATGAGTGCGCTGTGCAAAGCCTTTCTCGAAAGGATTGCCGTGCTCCGCGAGCCCAAGCTGCTGCTGGCCGACCGGCCGGTGGGCGTACTCGCAGTCGGCGCCTATCGCAACGGCGGCCAGGAACTTGTTATCGAGCAAATTCAGGCCGCTATGTTGTGTCACGAAGCCTTGATCGTTGGTGGAAAACCTAAAGCCCACCAGGGTGCCACGCTCTGGAACGCGTATAACGACGACATTACCAAAGACGATTTTGGCGTGGCCACTGCCAAGCAACTCGGCATCCGCGTCGCCGAAGCTGCCCTGCGCTTATATGGCCCCTATGTTAAAAGTGACATTCAAACTGGCCTCAAGTAATCCGCTTTATGGAGTGTCCCTGATCGCTATGTACGGCGCAGGTCATTGTTCGGTAATAGTCTTTGCAGGAACGTTCACCGGACTTGTCCAGCGATATATGGACTGGAATGAGAAGTCAAAGGGGGCATTAGTTGTCAGAAAAGTCTGCGGGGTTCTTGTCCTGCTGGGTGGCGTTTACCTGATATATGTTGCTTGAAATGAAAAAACGATTCAAAATCCTGTTCCTGTGTACCGGCAACTCCTGTCGAAGCCAGATGGCCGAGGGCTGGGCAAGGCATCTTAAACCAGATGTTATCGAGGCACATTCGGCAGGGATCAGCCCGACTAAGATCAATCCCAGGGCAATAGCAGTAATGCGCGAAGTGGGGGTTGATATTTCAATCCAATCGGCAAAACACATTGATAGATTTTTGAGTGTCGATTTTGATTATGTTGTTACCTTGTGTGATGACGCAAGAGAAAGCTGTCCTGTGTTTGGCGGAAAAGCCGGACTTGTTCACAAGTCATTTGAAGATCCTTCTTTTGCAAAGGGTAGCGAAGAAGAAATCATGGCGGTGTTTCGAAAATCGCGGGATGCCATAAGAGCATTCATAGAGACAATGCCGGAGAGCCTGGAAAAGGCGGACAAGAACTTCCAAAAGCAGGGGTGAATAATGGTCAATTCAGACGTGAATGGAATCACCAAAAAACTCGGCGTATTGGACAGATTCTTAACCCTTTGGATATTCTTGGCGATGGCTGTTGGGGTCGGACTGGGGTACTTATTTCCTTCGATAGTAGGTTTCTGGAACAAGTTCCAGTACGACACAACCAATATTCCTATAGCAGTTGGCTTGATTTTGATGATGTATCCGCCTCTGGCGAAAGTCAAGTATGAAGAGCTGGGTCAGGTCTTCCGCAACTATAAAATCCTGGGCCTATCGTTGCTCCAGAATTGGGTAATAGGACCTGTTCTGATGTTCGTCCTGGCGGTGGTATTTCTCAGAGGATTTCCCGAATATATGATGGGCTTGATCCTGATTGGCCTTGCCAGATGTATTGCGATGGTCATAGTCTGGAATGAATTAGCCGAGGGTGACACCGAATATGCAGCCGGTCTGGTTGCCTTTAATTCGATCTTTCAAGTGTTGTTCTTCTCGGTTTACGCGTATGTTTTCATAACAATTCTGCCGCCGGCACTCGGCTTGGCCGGCGCCGCTGTCAATATAACAATTTATCAGATAGCAAAAAGCGTATTCATCTATCTGGGCATACCCTTCATCGCCGGCATCGCAACAAGATTTACTCTAATCAGCCTCAAGAACAAGCAGTGGTATCACGATAAATTCGTGCCAAAAATCAGCCCGATTACATTCATCGCGTTGCTTTTCACCATCGTGGTAATGTTCAGTCTCAAAGGCAAACTGATTGTCACTTTGCCGATGGATGTTGTTCGCATCGCAGTCCCCTTACTTATCTATTTCGTCGTGATGTTCCTCGTGACGTTCTATATCAGCGCCAAGGTTGGTGCAAGTTACCCTCAATCCGCAACGCTATCGTTTACCGCCGCCTCAAACAATTTTGAATTGGCCATAGCAGTTGCGGTGGCAGTCTTTGGCATTGACTCAGGCCAGGCACTTGCGGCAGTCATCGGGCCGCTTGTGGAGGTTCCTGTTCTTATAAGTCTCGTAAATGTATCCCTATGGATACGGCAAAGGTATTTTACGGCATAAGGCACATCCGGGGCGCGACTGCACAGGCGCCTCTTTTTGCCGGTTCAACGGCATCAAATGCCTCCTTGACACAACAGCCGGCTTATGTTTTCATAGTGTCCGCCTATTGATGGGCGCTGGTCGCCAGTTGAGCAAAATACCTTACCGTGGCACCATTGAGGATAATTGGAAAATGGACCCAGAGATTTTCAAGGCTTACGACATAAGAGGAGTTTACCCCGACCAGATCAATGAAGAGGATGCGTGGAAAATAGGTTATGCCGCGGCGAGATTCCTGTCATCTACGGTTCGTGGCGATGAACGTGAGCTGTCAAAATCACAATCTGTCGTTGTTGGCCGGGACATGAGAACACACAGCGAACCGTTGGCAGCCGCACTAATAGAGGGCATACGCTCGGCGGGCGTGACTGTCATTGACATCGGAATGGTCGATACACCACAGGTCTATTTCGCAATCAACCACCTCGGAACATGCGGCGGCGTTCAAGTAACAGCATCCCACAATCCCGCAAAATATAACGGTCTCAAAATATCCGGCTCCGGCGCCATACCAATCGGCGGCGACACAGGCCTAACTGACATTAAGCAGCTCGCAGCAGCCCTAACCAACACGAAAGGCAAGCCTACAGGCGGATTAGAGAAAGTGAACCTAACGGAGGATTACAAAAACCACGTACTCAAGTCTCTGAATCCCGTCGTAGCCAAGCTTAAAATAGCGATTGACGCCTCGAACGGAATGGCAGGGAAAATGGTGCCTTTAATCTTTGGGGATTTGCCGATAGAAATAGTTGACATTAACTTTGAGCATACCGGCAAATTCAAACACGAGCCAAACCCGCTGGTCGAGAAAAATCTCGCCCAGGTCAAAACGGCGGTGAAAGAAAAAAGATGCGACTTCGGGATTTGCTTCGACGGCGACGCCGACAGACTGATGATGGTTGATGAGAAAGGCCGGACTATAGGCTGTGACCTGATAACCGCGTTGATGGTTCCGTATTTTCTTGAGAAGCAACCCAGCTCAGCCATCGTCTATGACCTGCGCAGTAGCAGAGTCGTGGTGGAAGAGACCCTCAAATATGGAGGAACACCCCGAAGAGAACGTGTGGGACATGCGTTTATGAAAAAAGCTATGCGAGACTCCCGCGCCGTCTTTGGAGGCGAGCTTTCCGGGCACTTCTACTATAAAGACAACTACAACGCCGACTCAGGACTGATCACCCTCGTTCATGTCCTCAACATTGTCAATGAGGCCAAGAAGCCCATAAGCGAGTTAATTCAGCCTCTTCGAAGGTACTACAGTACCGGCGAGCTGAACTTTAAGGTCGAAGACAAACAGGCCAAGATGACCGAGCTGGAAAGAAGATACGGCGACGGCCAAATCGACCATTTGGACGGCGTGACCGTCATGTACAAGGACTGGTGGTTTAACTGCAGGCCCAGTAACACTGAGTCGCTGCTGCGTCTGAACGTCGAGGCCAAAACCAAAGAATCTCTCGATGAAAAATTGTCTCAAATCGAGGTGGTCCTTGGTAAGCCGGCGTGAAACCGGCGATTTTACCATCGAAAGGAGTTCATTTCCGACAAAAAAAGAGAATTTCAAAGGTGAATACAAGATGGAAATATATACCAAGATATATCAGACCAGAAATGGACCAGTCGAAGGAGTTCAAACAAAGTGGGCGGGATTCAATATCCTGCTGGTAACAGGCTCGAAGGGATTCCTGGCCTGTCCGGCGATTGATGTGGATGCCTGCGAACGATACAGCGTCGCTGCGGCGTTAGTGGAAAGCTCGCCGCAGAATCCTATCGGAACACTCGAGCGTTTCCCAAACCGAAAGATATTTAAGGCCAACAACAAAGCTAAAGCCCTCGGCATAAAAGAGGGTATGGACGTCGCAGAGGCTTTCGCGCTCATTGCATGAACACCGTGTAGCCACGACCGGATTCCAGCTTATCAGTAAAAGAAAAAGAGAATCTCGCTGGCGGTGCCGAACTGCGGCATCCATGCTTTGTAGTATGTATTTGAAGGATTTGCTTTTTTAACATAGGAGAAACGAATGACCGATAAGCGGTTATCTCGCCGAGAATTTGTTGCCGCAGCAGGCATCGTTGTGGCTACTGCTATTGGACGCACATCATCAGCCCAGTTAAAACCGTTAGACAATGCACTGGGCGTTCGCACACCATTCAGATATTGCCTCAACACCAGCACTATCCGCGGACAAAATCTGCCCCTGGACCAGGAGATTGAAATCGCTGCCAAGGCCGGCTATCACTCAATCGAACCCTGGGTCGCCAAGATAAATGAATATGCAAAGGCCGGCCGTAATCTTAGCGAGCTGCGTAAGCGAATTGATGACCTTGGGCTGACTGTTGAAGGTGCAATAACATTCCCTCAGTGGATTGTGGATGACGACACCACCAGGGCTAAGGCCGTGGAGCAGCTCAAGCAAGATATGGATATACTTGCCCGGATCGGCGGTAAGCGTATTGCCGCCCCGCCGGCGGGAGCAACTAACACGGAAGGACTTGACTTGGTAAAGGCTGCCCAGCGCTATCGGACAATTCTGGAACTCGGCGACCGGATGGGTGTAGTGCCGCAAATTGAGCTGTGGGGGTCTTCAAAGAACCTCCACCGGCTGGGCGAATGTATGTTCGTTGTGATAGAAAGCGGTCACCCCAAGGCCTGTCTTTTGCCGGATGTCTATCACATATACAAAGGCGGCTCCGATTTCAACGGCCTAAAGCAACTTAGCCCTCATGCCATCCAGGTCTTTCATATCAACGATTATCCAGCCGAACCGCCGCGAGACAAGATAGGCGACCGAGACCGTGTTTATCCCGGCGACGGTATCGCACCGCTGACTCAAATCATCCGCGACCTGCACGCCAACGGCAGTAGAGCAATCCTGTCGCTGGAACTATTCAATCCGACTTATTGGAAAGAAGACCCGCTGACTGTGGCTAAGACGGGCCTGGCTAAAATGAAGGCCGTGATAGATAAAGCGATAGGTGTAAGCTAAAAGGCGAACTTTACCCCGGCGATTGTTACGCAGGGTAGTACAATCACAACAACTATGGAAAGAGAAAAACTGTGAAGATTAAAAACAGCTATTTCCTGTCGGCATTTTTCTCAGCGATTCTGTGCGCTCCCGTTCTGGGTGAAGTGTCGTTACTAAAGTCCGGAGAACGCGAACACACCGAACAACCCTACGGGGTCTTAACAGGGATAGATACTATAGATTCCATCGAGATGACTGTCCTGTGTCCTGATCCCAATAAGGATGCTAAGTTCTGGAAAGACCTTTATAGTAACGTCATAACCAAATTCCCCGCACGCATTAGAATGAAGCCCAGTCCGAGGAGCTTGCGGGATAGCATATACAGAATTCGCATAGAGATTCTCGCACTTGAAGGTTCATCAAATTATGTGGCGCGTGTGCAAAGCTCATTGACGCGGTCCGTGTACTTGGACAGAAGCCTTGAGCGCCAGGCATCTGTTGACGTGTGGGCGACAGCTCCTGAAATGCAGGTTATGTCGATGGTAAATATTCCTGATGCCGTGTCCAAGTGGGTTATGGATCAAGTCGATGAATTTATCGGTGATTTCCAGAAAGCCAATCCACGAGTCCGGCTAACTGATGCCAACGATACAACCAATGTTCCTGCTGGCGCGATGAAAGAATCTCTGCTACAGCCTATCAAAAAGACTTTGGCTGAATATAAATACGTGGCGTCAAAGAATGGTGAGGTATTTCATAGGCCGAGTTGTCGGTCGGCGAAACGTATCTCGCCGGCCAATCTCGTCGGCTATGCGAGCAGGGAATCAGCTATAGCAGCGGGTAAACAACCGTGCAAGCTGTGCAAACCATAGGAGTCAATCAGTCATGGTTGCAGAAAGCGACAGCTCATACGACGAGCTTTTCCATGAAGTCCAGCGATTCAGCTTGGTACTGCGGCTGGTTGTGCTGGCCACTATGGTCACCGCGATCGGCTTGGGTTACATAGCTATCATCGGTGCGGCACTTCCGCCTCCACACATTATTGGTGCAGTTGCGGTTGCGATAGTGCCTATTGCTGTAACTGTTCTGTTACTCATGGCCAAACTCGAAACGATAGTCCGGTCGGACGGCCTCTACGTGAGGTTATTTCCTCTGCACCTACGTTTTCGCAAATTCACCGCCGAACAAATACAGTCCCACTATGCCCGCAAGTACCGTCCGATTCTTGAATATGGCGGCTGGGGAATACGATACAATTTCAGTGGCAAAGGCAAAGCCTATAACGCCCGCGGCAATCTCGGCGTCCAGCTCGAGCTAAGCACCGGCTCCAAACTCTTGATTGGCTCACAAAAACCTGAAGAGCTCAACCAAGCTCTGGATACCATTGCCGTAAGGCATCCCTTAGCGGAGATTCGGGCATCCGGCAAAGGTACTTGAGCCACGGCAAGGTTGTTTCCTGCTTGGCTTTCCTACGACGATTTATTAACATCTTCCAAATATACCCCCGAAAGACAGGGTACGGGGATGAATCAGTGCTCGGCAAAGGTATCGATGAGACTGCAATTTATCGTCTGCAAAGTGATGCAGCGAGAAGCTTACTTCTGCGCTGCTCGCTCCAGGAATATCGTGGATGTCATTCTGATGGAACAGGGCCTGCACGACCAGCCGGACAGGCTCCGCAATGAGGTACAAAAAGCACTCGAACGAACCTGCGACATCCAAGGGCGACCTTATGATGCGACACTACTCGGCTACGCCCTGTGCAGCAACGGAATCATAGGGCTATCTGCAAAAATCCCGATTGTGGTGCCTAGGGGACATGATTGTATCACGCTGCTCCTTGGCTCCAAAGATAGATACCAGCAATATTTCGACTCTCACAGGGGCGTTTATTGGTACAGCCCAGGCTGGATAGAATCGGGCAAACAGCCCAGCAAAGAGCGATATGAAAGCCTGCTGAGAGAATACAAACAAAAATACGGCGAAGACAACGCCCAATATCTCATGGAGCTTGAACAAAAATGGATTAAGGAATACGACTGGGCAACCTACGTTGACTGGGGCCTTGCCGATTCAGACGAACACAAACAGTACACAAAACGCTGCGCCGAATTCCTCAACTGGCATTATGACGAACTCAAAGGCGACCCCGGCCTTATGCAAAGTCTCGTTGACGGCGATTGGAATGATAGGGAATTTCTAATTGTAGGGCCGGGTCAGAAAATCGCCGAAAACCTCACAAGCGAAGGCATAATAAAGGCCGAATAACCAAAACTTCCGAAAGGTATTTTGTGGCATTTATCACAATCATGGTGTTAGCGGTGGGTCTGTCAATGGACGCACTGGCGATTTCCATCGTCAGCGGCAGTGTCTGCAAGCATTTGAATGTGAAACATGCACTAAGAATAGGGGCGTTCTTTGGGGGATTCCAGGCATTTATGCCCCTGGTTGGCGCTCTGGCGGGACTGACCATGAGGCAATATATCGCCGATTATGACCATTGGGCCGCCTTTGCTATCCTCTGCGCGGTCGGCGGCAAAATGCTTTACGAGTCAGCAAAAATCAAATCAGAAAAAACCGGTCTCGATGTTGCAAATGTCTTTGTCTTGCTGGTTCTATCAATCGCCACAAGCATAGATGCGCTCGCCGTAGGGATAACACTCCCCTTTTTGAAAGTCCCGTTAGGAATAGCCGCGGCGATAATAGGATCGGTAACCTTCACACTTTCATATCTCGGCGTCTTCATCGGCAAAAAATTCGGACATCTCTTTGAGAGCAGAATCGAAGCAATTGGCGGGCTGATTCTCATCGGCCTGGGTATAAAGATAGTCTTGGAACATATCTTGGCTTGAGAACTCTTGCAGCGGCACAGTTAGGTTATATAATTACCCATCAGTAGGATGACTATGCAAATGTAAAACCGAACCAGAAACTTTTTTCGGCGGAATTCAATGCGTTCCAAAGTATTTTTCATCAAAGCCAAGATAAGCGAGGGCGAGCGTGCCATTTCCGCTAAGGCTCGCAGGTTATTCAAGGCAGGCGGCTTCGCAAAATGCTTCGAGGCAAACGACTTCACCGCCGTCAAAGTCCACATCGGCGAGGACGGCAACAACACATACATAAAAGCCGGATGTATTAAGGGCCTTGTGGAAGAATTGCTCGAATTGAAAACAAAGCCTTTTATCACCGACACGTGTACATTGTACGTCGGCCACAGGCATAATGCCATTGATCACGCCATGCTGGCTCACAAACACGGATTCGACCTAAACGGTCTGGAGATACCTTTTATCGTGAGCGACGGGCTTCTTGGAACTGCTGAAGTAGCAGTGCGAATAAATGGCGAAATCAACAAGGAAGTCTTTGTTGCCTACGACATCGCCCGCTGCCAGGCAATCCTGTCGGTAGCACACTTTACAGGCCACGTTGCAGCCTGCCTGGGGGCCACTCTAAAAACCCTTGGGATGGGTTGTGCCAGCAAAAAAGGCAAGCTGAAGCAACATGCAGCTTTGAAACTGAGCATAGGCGATAAATGCAGGCGCTGCGGCCTGTGCGCCGATTACTGCCCCGCCGACGCAATCACTATCGATGATGTTAAGGCCCATATCGACCAGGATAAGTGTATTGGTTGCGCAGAATGTCTTGCGGTCTGCCGATTCGGCGCTGTCGAATGTAAGTGGGGTCAGGAAACCGAGGTAATGCAAAAGAGCATGGCGGAGCATGTGTTCGGAACTCTCAAGGGAAAAACGCAGAAAGCGGCTTTTTTCAATTACGTAATGTCGGTAACCAAAGACTGTGACTGTTTTGATACACCGAACATGCCCAAAATGGTTGACGACATCGGCATAATTGCCTCGACCGACCCTGTGGCAGTTGACAAGGCATCGTTGGATTTAGTGGAGGAAAAGGCCGGCAGGAAACTGCAGGAACTTATCGGAAACAAGAAACTCAGTCCTCTCCACCAGCTTGACCATGCCGAACACCTCGGACTCGGCAGTTGCAAGTATGAGCTTGTGGAAGTAGATTGATTAGCTCAAGTGTCGGAGCCGGATATATGTCACTCGGACAAATAATAAGAAAAAAACGCGAGCAAATGAACCTGACGCTCGATGAGATCAGTAATCGAGTCGGGTTCTCCAAGCCCTATCTATCGACGATAGAAACAAACAAAGTCAAGAATCCGCCCAGCGACGACCTGCTCGCCAAGCTCGAAAAGGTGCTTGAGTTCGAGCCGGGCCTGCTTCTGCATATTGCCCACATGGAGCATTTGCCGTCCGACATTCGCCACGAATACGAATCTACCGAAGCCGAGAACCTAAAGCTCCGGCAATTCCTTAAAAATCTCATCGAGAAAAAGGCAGACCCCGGCCAGCTCGATGCACTTCTGGCCGAAACCAAATTCGATAGCGACCAGACCACAACACTTCTGTCGGCCGGCCGGCTGGTGCCGGTGATAAATAAGGTTGCTGCCGGCTATCCCACCGACTTCGACGACCTGAGCTACCCGGTTGGTGTGGCGGATGACTATGTCCGCTGTCCGGACCTGCACGACCCAAATGCTTTCGCCGTCCGCGTAGTGGGCGATTCGATGGAGCCCAGATTCTGCGAGGGCGACATCGTAGTCTTTTCGCCGGCAGCCGAAGTCAACAATGGTGATGATTGTTTTGTCCGCTTCTCCATGCCGCACGAAACCACCTTCAAGCGGGTCTTCTTCGAGCAGGACAATAAGGTCCGACTCCAGCCAAGGAACGAAAAATACCCTCCCACCATCATCGACGGCAAACGCATTACGGGCATCTATCGTGCAATAATAAAATACGAAAGACTATAGCCCTCAGCCACCCTCCCACTATTTGAAATGGGCTTTTCTGGATCAGAGAGTCGCCGTGCCGGCGCCGGCTAAACAATGTTCGCTCAAGTAGTATCCTGGCCCGCGACCGCCAAAACTAAAGCAAAGACCTTTGATGCACCGGCTTGTTTCAATATCTTTGCACACTCGTTCAATGTCGCGCCGGTTGTCTTGATGTCGTCAACAAGGCAGACCGTTCGTCCGGCAAAATCATGCCCATCGCATACAGCAAACGCACCGGCGACATTCCTGGCGCGAGCGGCGGGACTGGCCACCACAAGCTGAGATTTGGTTCGGCGAATACGAACGAGGTCAGTACTGATTTTCCCTGTCGGGTGCTTTAGTTTCTTGGTAATGACCAGGGATTGATTGTAGCCCCGAACCAGCCTTCTCGACCAATGCAACGGCACAGGAACCAAAAGCTCGATTCGATCATAAAATACACTTCCGCACAACGTAGAATTAGCCAGAAATCCCAGTACAGAGTTGAGTTCAGTTTGTCCATGCTTGAAAGATAATATCATGTTCCGCATAGCTTTTTCATATACCCCGGCCCGCGCTATCCGGTCAAAGTAAAATTCCTTATCCGGGCAACCCGGGCAGACACCGCCAACTAGGCCAAATTTGCCGGCCTTAATCTCTTTGCCGCAACGCGGACAATAATCACCGGCTGTGCAGCCTAAAATCTCGTCCCAGCAATTCGTGCAAAGGCTCCTGTCGCCCTCGCAAATCCCAATCCCACAGTTCAGGCATACCGCAGGCCACAAGAGGTGATTCAGAGATTGAAGTGAGACTTTGGCTATTTGTTTTGCCCAAACGGAAACTGGTTTTCCCCTTTCATTATCCACTCGGCTAATTCTACCAATACCAAGTCGGAAATGAAAGCCCCATGAAATCGCTGCCTCCATTTTCGCTGATGGATTACTCTACCGCAGGTCGAACCACATATTATCAACGGGTTCGAACCAACCGAGTTCCAAAGCGGACGAGTCGGTACCGTAAACGTTGGCGGAGGTGAAATCAGCCATCGGCTCAGATGCCACATGGCCGTCAGCCCATCCTATGTTGGCGTGGTGATGGTGGCGGAAGTGAATTGATGGCGACATGTAGAATCCGGACATGACCTGCCCAGCGAAGACGGTAAAAGGCGGCTCGGCAAAGGAATACTCAATCAAAGAACTTCCCCCATTCGCCATTGCAGTATCAGCGAACATCAGCGTCCCGCCCGGACTTCGGACCTCTTGAACGGAGGCCGTCCTGCTGTATGCTCGCCGGAATGATTCAACGCTATCCATGGTGGTATCCCATAGACGGCTGCCGAGATACGCCATGTTGTAACCGTAGCCGCCACAGCCCTGCTCGAAGTTGCTGTTCCATTGGCCGCCTTTCCTGAAGTTGACACGAGCGGGACATTCTTTGACGCCGCCTTCGGCCAGATAACCAACGAGTGGTCCTTTTAACGGGTCGAAGGGTTCATCGAGGCTGTTTCGCACACCGTGCCAGCGATGCCTGCCGGCGTTATCCCACATATCGCTCGCCGCGGGGACGTAAAAACCATCATTCTCGGTCGCATAACCTATATTCGCCAGGACAAGCTGGTGAAGATTGGAGCGACACACCAGGCCTCGGGCCCGGCATCGCGCGCCGGCCAGCGCAGGCATCAGAAAGGCGAGCAGCAGCGTCAGTGTGGAAATTACGACCAACACCTCAGTCAGCGTAAAGGCACTCATACTACGGCTTCGTTTTATCCTTTTATCGTGTTGTTCCATCGCGTTCATCTCTCATCCTGCATATTAGAAAACTCCACCCGCCAACGCTCGACATGCCGCCACTGCGAGGCGAAGACAGCAAAATCCAAACCGTTAATGAGTAAATCCCTCGGTCTGGCCAGATCACACCGGCCAACCCAGTTCGACTGGCCGAAATGGCTCTGCCAGGCCGAAGCAAATATCGCCAGATCAAACACGTCCACGATGCCGTCAAGATTGATATCCGCCGGGTACTGTTGCTCGTTCAGGACGCCGATTGCCTCGAGGTCGAATCCTCCTGAGCCCCAGGTTGGCCATTGGTCGTAAATGGTGTGGTTCTCCGAATAATTCTGCCAGCTTGGCCACGTACTGGGGTTGATATATGCTCTGGCTTCGTCGAAGAAATCGCCGATGCCGGGCACATCAACTACGCGCACATACCTGATATTGTCGAGGTCAACCAGACCTGCTTTAACGCTCGGATGACCTGCTAATTCGTCCAGATCGAAGGGCGTGCCCATACAGACGCCGTTGGCATTCGGATGTTTGCCGGCGAGATTGTGGATGTTACTAATCTCAATAGTACCGTAAGACCCGACTCCCGCCGGCGTTAGCGAAACCGAGGGAAACCGAGCGAAATCCCGCCCATTGGATGAAACCTCGACGTGCCCCAGCTCGGCCAGCATCTGCCCTGCAATAGACCCGGTGATGGCTGTAGTAATTTCCGAAATGAAGCCGTTCTCGAAGACAACAAAATCGTAGCCCTCACCGTTTCGGATTACACCCTCGCCGCCGCCGTTACACGGGTCACCGAAAACGAGCGTTATTTGCCCCGCCGGCTTGCCAGATTCAATCTCTTCCCGGGTCAGCTCACCCAGACTGACAATGTCGAAGTTCTGTCCGGTAGCATGACCAAGAGCCTTGTTGGGATCGTTCCACGGGCCGGACCAGGTTGTATCCGAGGGTGAGTACTGGATGCAGCCTGTGGCCCAGCCGCGAAATATCGGATTGAGAACGGCGTTATGGTCTTGCGGATTGGCGTGCCACCACGTGAGAGGGTCAATGTAGCCGTTGATCCCCGGCTCCGCGTACGGTCCACCATGGGCGGTGCACGCCGCCATCATGCAAATAAGAGTAGTTAGTATCGTTTGTCCCCGCATGAGTCATGTCCTGACAATGCGCTGAAGCCAGGTGCCGTTATCATTACCCGCGACTTACGATTTTCGCCTATTTATAAATAGTCCGCCGAGTCCAAGCAGCACGAGTGTTACCGGCTCCGGGATAATTGTGTCGATACACAAATACCCAGGCGTGTTCATTCCAAACATCCCTTTATCACTTGAGTCCAAAGCGAACTCTAACTTTGCCACCTCACCGAGCGGACTCAGATCAACAAAAGCCCATGAGTTTAAAATGTAGTCCTTGCTGTTGTCGGCGAATCGAAAATCCGCCAGGTAGAAATCAACCGTACCCGTGATCTCGCCGGTCTTATCCTTGCCCGTGATAGTCAACTTGAACCAGTCCTCATCTTTTCCTGTCTGACCGCCGAATTTTTTCGAGAACGGATTTCCGTTGAGCATGGAATAGTAAGCGTAGTTATTGTTGGTGACGTAAAGACCTTCAAGCGTTTGAGCTGTGGTGAGGGTAATCATCGGCGGCTCTTGCCAGCCGACGAAGACCACGCCGTAGTTGGCCGAGCTGCCCTGGCCGGAGCCGGCGATGGCGTTGTATTGACTATCCAAATCCTTTCTAATTGTATCGGTTATGTTAGAGTAGGCGAAACCATCCCAGTAATCCCACTGCGGGTTATAGTTGTTCTTGAAGATTGCGCCGCCGCTGCGAAATCCGCCCGAACTGTCCGTGCCGTTCCAGTAGGATTCGGCTGGCAGTGTCAAATCATCAAATGTAGCTATAGCAGCGCCGGATACGCTATATACAGCCAAGACCAACAAAAAGCTCAAAACAAAATTCTCTCTTACCATTTTCGAGACCTCCTTCGATGGCAGCCGGTCCGTATCGCGGGACCGACTGCGGCCAATAAAAAAACCGCCGTTCCCACGAAAGGAACGGCGGCATCATTACCACGCCCAAGCCCACCCTGCACAAGTTCAATCTGATGAGCCACACCTGCGTTCCGTATCGCGAGAACACAACACCAGTGCAACTAACCACAGGCAGGTTTTCTGACTCGCGTCTTACCTCGAGGCTCCTTCCCACCCCGCACCAATTTTTGATAACGAGCAATTAAGAAAAACTGCGATTATCAAGTAAAAATTAGTGTGGGATAGTGGACTAACGCCTCTCGGACTTCCGATCAATTAACCGGAGCAGACGCTCACAGCGGCGCGACCGTCGCGGATTTTCACCGCGTTCCCGTTTGAATATCCCAAGGCTCAAAAGCCTTGAGACCTGTAGTTACACAACTACTTCCACCTTTTCAAAGAGCACGAGTGTAATACTATGCACACCCTCGCCACCAGTCAAACAAAAAACGTTGTTTATTGCCCGCTTTCTCGTTTGACAATCCATCCTCCACATTGTAAGTCACTATGGTGGAAGTGGTTGCACCTTGGTTCTCAGGTTCAGAACTGTGGCAATGAAGGTTAAGGTGAATGAGAGTGCTGGGACTCGGACCCAGGACCTACGGCTTAAAAGGCCGTTGCTCTACCTACTGAGCTACACTCCCTATATTGACCTATCTGACAACAATAGTAAACGTAAAATATTTTTTGCAAAGAACATACGGCAGTTTGTCATTCTGAGCGAAGCGAAGAATCTGGCTATCGAATTGAACGAGATTGTCAATCCGGAAGTTTCTTCATGCTCGATGCCCAGACCTGCCTGCTGGCAGGCAGGTGATTCACCTTTCGGCTCAGCATGACAACAATATCAGTAAGTTTGAGTTATTGACTGCTACACAACTCGAACCACATTTTTTCTGCTTCGTCCGGTTTATCAATTCCCGCATACTTTACACGAAATGAGCACTCACTGCAAGAGGATTACCAACAAACCGCTTATGAGATGCTTTGTTGGTACCTTAGTGGGTGGGCTGACGAAGAAGAGCTTGTCGCTCACATAGATCGGCTTAATAGACAAGTTATAGGTTAAGAGCAGGGCCGGTTTGCGTGCAGACTGAGGCTGTCGAGTATTAAATCGTAGTAGGGCACCAAATTTTTTCCTATTATGGAGAGCAACTTTTGTAACGACAAACATGACATGCACCCTTGGGATAGGGGATGGTGGGATGAGGAATGTCTTTTTGAGATAGTTTGAACCTGTAGGGTTGAAGAAGGGGAGTGATAGAAGGCCCAAGTCGATTCGAGACCTGTCGGTCCACTGTTGTGAGCTTGGGGGGGATGACAGGAATTCATTTGTTGTTCGAATCCACAGGTTCTTCTTTAATGACTCTTTTGGCGAGCCTAAGGACTTCGGAACTGATCCGTAATCTTGCCTCTTTGACAGCGATGAGGTTGGCTTCAAAGACGGCCTTTTCCTTATTCGGGATGAAATTGATGATCCCCCCACCGTCAACAAAATTCTCTATTTCACCAACAGTTAGAACACCATGACCGGCGACCGATTTGAGGATATCTGTAAATTCATTTTTCTCTGAGGCACAAACGAATAAAAGGTGACATCTCTGCCAGGTTTCGACACTCTGTCTGAGTTTATTCTGGTCAGGTTCGTTGTGGGAGCGAAGTTGGCTTAGTCTTTCGAACCGTTTGATAAGGAGCTTTTTGTTTTTCACTCGCTTATCTTGGATAGGCTCGAATGCGCTGCCGAATGAGTCTTTGCCGATAATACCAATGACAAGTGAGTCGTTGCTGTCGGCGACTTTGTTGTCGGGCCAATCGACGAATTTTGTGAGATTGTATAGAAAGGCAGCTTTTATGGCGTATTCCCTGCTCGGTGTAGAATCGGTCTGTGCCCGAAGGACCGGGGAAACTTCGAGAAAAACAAGGAGCAGCCATATAAAACTGGATTTTTTGATTCTCATGCAAGACCACTTATCGTCGAAAGTTAACTACCCGGCGTGCGACAGGAGATAGAGGTCACCCGGGCAAAGCACGACAGCTATTTGAAACGGTAAATAAACTTTATCATTAAGGTTCGCCCATCTTGGTAGATGATATCCTGAACGTGCTCACCGGCGCCGGGGAAACCGTATTTGGTGTCGAACAGGTTGTACAGACCTGCGGAGATTTCCAATCCCTTAATGACGTTCTCATACGTAAGTACCAGGTTCACAATTGTGAAATTGTCAGTGTAGTTGCCGGACAGTGTTCGGGCTTTACTACTGTAGAGAAGACCAAGACCCGCAAAGAGCCGGTCCTCTAATATGGGGGTTGTAAGGTTGAGCTTGGCAAGGTGGTTGGGCGAATTGACAAGCTGTTGGCCGGTGGCGTCGTCCTCGGCCTCAACATAAGAGTAGCTGACGCGGGTCTTCAAACCGCTGCCCCACATACCTTCGAGTCCTGTTTCAATCCCTGTTGCCTTGACCTCATTAAGGTTCTTGAAGACGAGTAGCCCGTCTGCAGGGTCTATGTACTGGTCGATGAGGTCGTGCATGATGTAATGGAAACCACTGACGGTAGCACGCATTTTCTTGTTTAGTTCCCGCTCGAGAATGATCTCATAGTTTTTGATAGTCTCGGGTCTAAGGTTGAGGCTGGCTTTCTGAGTGTAATCTCCGTCATTGTAGTAGAGTTCATAGGCGCTGGGAGCTCGAAAAGCCTCCCCATAAAGGAGCTTGAGGGTGGTATTGTTCATTGGATGGTAGATAGCAGCCAGCCTTGAATTGGTCGTCCCGCCGAAGGTGTCATACCTATCGTGACGTATGCCGGCGACAAAGGTCAGCTTATCTGAGACAGCAAATTCGTCCTGAAGATACAAGCCCCAGCTTTGGCTACTTCTGTGGTCGTCAAGATACACCTCCATCTCATCCCAACTCTGCTGGTTCTGGCGGATGTTGTACCTGGATTCAAGACCACAAACGAGTTTATGGTTTTCCAATGGTTGAGCGAAGAGCTGCAATTCTGTGTCGCACCAACGTCCGCTCCAACTATCTTGGGCGAGGACGATGTCAGGGTCTTCGCCCGGCGGGGCGTTATTGGTCGGCCATGTACCTTGGTAGTCGTAGGAGCCATAAACCGCGCGTGCCTTTACAGAAGCCCAATCGGACAGGTTACGATTGTATGTCAAACCGATGAGTGTTGTGTCGTCGCTGGTTTGTGTGCGGGAGTCTGCAAAGACCGAATCCCAGGGGGCGGTAGGGATTCCTTTGTTTTCGGCGGTGTGAGCGGCAGTCAAAATGAAATTACCCACTGAGGCCTTTGCAAAGAAATTGCCGAATTTGTCGCCATCGTTCTTGACCAGACCGTTAAAGGTTGAGGGACTGTCGAACTCTTTGAAATACAACTGCTGTCCCTCGCTTTCATAGCCGGTAGCGGAGACAAGCAACTGGGCGTCTTCACCAAAGACCTTGCCGTAAGTGGCTCTTCCTCTTCGAGAGTTAAAGCTGGCAAGTTGTCCTGATAGTTCGAGACCCTGCAGTTTATTTGCCCCTTTGGTGATGACATTTACTACAGCCAGCAGGGCATTGTTGCCATAAAGCGAGAATCCTGGACCGCGGATGATTTCGACTCTATCGATCAAATCAACATCGACCGGGAACTGGGTTCCGATATAGGATGCGTCACCGACATTTTCGTTGGTGCGGTGGCCGTCAATCAACACGAGGACTCGAGTGTTATAGTCGCCTGGTCGGCGAAAGCCGCGGATGCCCAGGTAGTGGTAGTTGCGGTCATAGTTGATGTAGAAGCCGGGCACACTGTTGAGAATGTCAGGTAGGGTGTGGTAGCCGTATTTGCGGATTTCATCGGCGGTGATGACGGTCACGGAGGCCGGAGCATCGCTGATTTCCTGCTGGTATTTTGAGGCGGTAGAGACGTCATAAGGTAGCTCTATCAGTTGCTCAAGTGACATTTCAAAGAGATAGTCGTTTCCAGTTGTGGGCTGACTTGCAAACAACTTTGAGCAGATGGCGAGAACCATGATGCCCCGCAGGACAAGCGGGAACAAAAGAGGCTTTTTTGATAAAGGCATTGACGTCACCCCCAAAAAAGGCTTTGAACGCAAGTTGGCGTCTGACAAGAGCATTATAGTGTCTGACTTATACAATAAGTACAAATCTTACATCGTCCTAAATTGACGGTCTGTTTTGCGGAGGCTAAGAAAGAGCTGGGGATGTTTCTCAGAATGGGGTGGTAGATGCAGGGATCTGGTATGTAGATTGCAGCTTGGGGTAGTATAGGTCGCAAATGTATAGGCGCGATTGTGGATGAGTAGCCTAATTATGGGACTGCGTGGTGGTAAGTAAAAGGGAGAGCCTGAAATCCCCTACATCTCGATGAGGAACTGGTTGAGAGCTTTTTCCTTGCCTATCGAAGTTATTGGACCGTGGCCTGGATAGACGACGGTTTGATCGGGCAAGGCCAGGAGTTTTTCTTTTATGCTGTTGATGAGGACGGTCATGCTGCCGCCCCGCAATGTCGATACCCGCCGGGTTTCACCAAGAGTAGAGCTGGTTAGTAAAGCCCACAAGATAGCATACCCTATGATTACTCTATACATTTCATACTCCGTAATATACTTATGATTCGCAATATGGCTCGTCTTTGAAATTCATATACGAATCCCTCTTCGAGAATGAGGTGAACGTGTAGTGCTCCGTACACGCGGAACAATCATTAAAAACCATTATAGCAAAAAAATCTGCATTTTGCCCCTTTACGGCAAAAGAAGCGAACCCTTTCATAAGACCAGCGTATATCAACACTAATACGCCCGAATAAAGACGGGGGGCATCCATTTCATAGCTTGTGGAGATGTTGTCAGTGGCTGTTAGCCATATACATAATGCAAGGGCAAAATATTTTTAATTTTTTTCGATTACCTTATTGACGATATTATGTTTCGGCGTAGAATATAGTGTTTAGCATTGATTGGCTGAGAAATATATCTCGTAGCGTAAGGGCTGTGGGATAGTATCGGCTGGAAAAGCTCTTTGACAAGTTAACAGTTAAGCCATATAGCAGCGAAAGTGCAGATTCCTCGTCGAGATACGCCTTGGTGAGGAAGAATTACATCAGAATCGACCTTTCTGAATCAGCACTTTCGGTGCGTAGACCACAGTGCTGAGCTCTATAGACGATATCCGTCTTCGGATGGATTCGACGATACAATTGAAGGGTTTGATCCTGGCTCAGAACGAACGCTGGCGGCGTGGTTAAGACATGCAAGTCGAACGAACTATCTAATTGAGCAATCGAAAGGGTAGTTAGTGGCGAACGGGTGCGTAATGGATAGGTAACGTACCCTGTGCTTCGGGATAGCGTCGTTCACCGCAAGGTGAACTACCGAAAGGGGCGGTAATACCGAATAATGTCATCTGTCGATAGGCGGATGACCAAAGATTTATCGGCGCAGGAGCGGCCTATCTCCTATCAGCTTGTTGGTGAGGTAAAGGCCCACCAAGGCTATGACGGGTAGCGGGACTGAGAGGTCGGCCCGCCACATCGGGACTGAGATACTGCCCGGACCTCCACGGAGGGCTGCAGTAACGAATCTTGGGCAATGGGCGAAAGCCTGACCCAGCGACGCCGCGTGCGGGAGGAAGTCTTTCGGGATGTAAACCGCTGTCAGGGGAAAGAAAGTCCACTTCGGTGGATTGATCTACTCCAAAGGAAGTCACGGCTAACTCTGTGCCAGCAGCCGCGGTAAGACAGAGGTGGCAAGCGTTGTTCGGTGTCACTGGGCTTAAAGCGTGTGTAGGCGGGGAAGTAAGCATTTTGTGAAATCCCCCGGCTCAACCGGGGAATCGCTTAATGTACTGCTTTTCTTGAGGCGAGTAGGGGTGCGCGGAACTCTTGGTGGAGCGGTGGAATGCGTAGATATCAAGAGGAACGCCGGCGGTGAAGACGGCGCACTAGGCTTCGCCTGACGCTGAGACACGAAAGCGTGGGGAGCAAACGGGATTAGATACCCCGGTAGTCCACGCCCTAAACGATGCCTACTAGGTTGCGGGAGTTCTGACGCTCTCGGAGCCGAAGCAAAAGTGTTAAGTAGGCCGCCTGGGGAGTACGGCCGCAAGGCTAAAACTCAAAGGAATTGACGGGGGCTCACACAAGCGGTGGAGCATGTGGATTAATTCGAAGCAACGCGCAGAACCTTACCTGGGTTTGACATGCTCGGATGCTTTCCTGGAAACAGGATAAGTTGCCCTTCGGGGTGAAACGAGCACAGGTGCTGCATGGCTGTCGTCAGCTCGTGTCGTGAGATGTCGGGTTAAGTCCCATAACGAGCGAAACCCTTGCCGTTAGTTACCAGCGGGTAATGCCGGGGACTCTAACGGGACTGCCGGTGTTAAACCGGAGGAAGGTGGGGATGACGTCAAGTCCTCATGGCCTTTATGCCCAGGGCCTCACACGTGCTACAATGGTGACTACAAAGCGACGCAAGACCGCAAGGTGGAGCAAATCGCAAAAAAGTCGCCCCAGTACAGACTGCAGGCTGCAACCCGCCTGCACGAAGTTGGAATCGCTAGTAATCGCGAATCAGCTACGTCGCGGTGAATGTGTTCCTGAGCCTTGTACACACCGCCCGTCAAGTGATGGGAGTCGGGAGTACCCGAAGTCGGGTTGCCAACCCGTAAGGGAGGCGCCCGCCGACGGTAAGACCGATGACTGGCACTAAGTCGTAACAAGGTAGCCGTAGGGGAACCTGCGGCTGGATCACCTCCTTTCTAAAGGATAATTTAGAATGCCTATATGTCATTCCCGCGAAAGCGGGAATCCAGGCATAATAGGCGTATAGTCAGGCCTTTTGCTGCCAGGCTTAACTGTTCTTGATTTTGAAAAGCCCTGTGTAACTCACAGGGCTTTTTTATTGAATGGTACTCATAAATAATTTATATTGAAAGTGAAATGGTCACTACACAAAAACAAGCACTTGAAATAGCCGCGAAAGTTCAAAGCGAGCTTGAAAAATTATATGGCAAGCGTCTGCGGGGAGTGCTGCTATTCGGCTCAGCAGCACGGGATAAGCTGGATGAAGATAGTGACATCGATATCGCCATCATTCTTGATGAGATTACCGACCGTTTTGTCGAACATGAGCGGACCGGCGATTTAGGCTCACAAATTAGCTTGGAATACAATACGCTCGTCAGCTTCTTGTTTGTGAGCGAGGCCGACTATCAAAAAGGCCGATTTGCTATCCACAGAAGAATAAAAGAAGAAGGGATTCTGGCGTGAACGAAGAAGTTCGTTTGCACCTTGAAAGAGCGGATGATTGTATAAAGGATGCCGAACTTTTGTTGGCCGGTCATCGTTACTCAGCCGTTGTAGGCAGAGTTTATTATGCGATGTTTCACGCAGCAACGGCTGCCCTTCTAAAAGGGGACATAAAAAGACATTCTCATCAGGGGATTATTTCTGCGTTTGGCCAATTTATTGTAAAGCCAGGAAAGGTCGAGCTGAGGTTTCATAAATATATTGCTGAGGCCTTTGACCTTCGCCAGGAAAGCGATTACCAGCCTTTGGCCGAGATAACAAAGCAGAAAGCGAACATCGTCCTTGAGCGTGCAAAAGAATTCTTGGAGGTTTGTCAAAATCTCTGCAAATAATCACGACACTTTCGTTTTGGTTTGACTGTTCTTGATTCTAAAGCCCTGTGTGACCCACAGGGCTTTTTTCATGCGCGCATGCCCCTTGTCATCTTGAGTGAAGCCGAAAGATCTGGCTGTTCTGGACCGGCAAGATATAACTCACAAGAGACGAGACCCACGTCTTCCGTCTGCCGGGTTTAACTATTCTTGATTCTTTTGTACAATTGCGTTAATACTTTACATGGTTATCCGTATATTGCCATTTTTTCGCCTTCGGAGGTGATTGAGTATGAAGAATAAGACATTCGACTGTGTTCAAATGAAACGAAAAGGCGCCATAATGATAAAACGGCGACTTCGAGGGAAAACTATTGAGAAGCAAATGAAATATTGGCAAAAAGGAACCGAAGAATTGAAAAAGCTCCAACGGAGACTGAAAAACAGGTCGTAGGACATGTCTTTTCGCCGTCGGATCAACTGTTTCCTGAAACTCAAGCTCTATCTTTGTAGAAGGGCTTTTTTAGTGCCATCGTTTTCTGTCATTTGAACATTTGCTACTGTTCCGTTATCGCCCAGGGCAATTTCGACATGGTATCATTTTGACAAGCTTTTCATCTTTGTTGAGTGGCGCAAGGTTCAGCTTAGAATCTGAGCTATTCCACCATTTTCCGATTTCTAAAGGATTTTTTGTTATCCTCTCTTTCCCGACGGGATGAATTACGATTGCACCGGAGCAACCTTGTGAAGGTGAATTCGATAAACCCAAATCAAGCACAGGTTTTTTCAAAAACATTAGATCCAAGTAGTGATTCGCGCCCTTGCCAGCCCAATACGAATTGAAATCAATTTTGTATTTTTTCGCAAGTCCTTGAAAATTTGGTTCAGACGCGTTAAATATGTCAAACACTTCCGATAGCATACGGGCTTTACCATTTATTAAGGCATCCCAAGCAACCTGACAATACCATCTTATCTCGTTCTCTGGTATATCAAGCTCCCACAAAAGGCAATGTCGGGTGTTTTCGAATGACTCTATTTGAGCACAGCTAATAGCTTCTTTGTAATTTGTGAAACACCATATTACTTGGCACGTGCGCAATCTCCGGAACACTTTTATGTAAGATTCCCGATGATTCCTATTTTTTGCATAGGGAGAATTTTCGTTGCAATAAGGGGATTTCTCAAGACTCTTGACTTTTTCGTCTTTAGCAAGTGAAAACCCTTCACTCTGCCACGTCCACAACTTCATAACCTGCCTCAGTTTTTAACTTTCCGACTACTATGCCAGTCAAATATCTCAACTAAAGAGTTTGGTATAAATCGATTAATATCTGCGGACATCTAACTTATTTCGGTTTTTTGGCTTTCGACCGGTCTTGTTTCGCCGTTACAGGGAACATTATTGTCTTTGCAATCATAAGATGCAAGATAAAAACTCACACCCAAAGTCTCACCTTTTCTGTTATTGAAAAAGCCTGTCTTCGACCAATCCTGTTCGGCACACGAATTGCTCTTCATCTCAATAAATGAATTTTTGCAAATTACCTATTTTAAACTGGCGCGCTGTAGATAGCTGTGTTCTAATGGCATCCGTGAGTGCAAAACGTGAAAAA